>ENA-OQHK01000117-OQHK01000117.1-human-gut-metagenome-genome-assembly--contig:-NODE-117-length-15680-cov-3.129878_pt1 | contig 15680 bp, 17 predicted proteins | sample MGYA00242562_ERZ504715 | MGnify/ENA primary metagenome ERZ504715 (study PRJEB26092, sample SAMD00036445) | human gut metagenome | host: Homo sapiens | study: EMG produced TPA metagenomics assembly of...
TCTTAGTTTTACGGTGAGCCACCGTTCCCAGTTCGTGAAGATAGTATGGTAATAAAAAAGACATATTATGCCCGAGACGAAAGGTTTAATTAAATGTAAAATTGAAAATTGAAAATGGAAAATTACGGTGAGCCGCCTTGCCCAGTTCGTGTAGATAGCTTGTAATGTCAAAAAACATATTATGCCCGAGCGTAACATTGCAACCGTTCGCACAATTCCGTATGGGCGGATATCATCCGCCCGCAGGTAATTGCAGAAAATTTATGATGAAAATAAACTGTATAAATGGGATACATTTACCGAAATAATGTAGCAGTCAGTTACAATTAAACTTCATTATTTATCAGCCAAAAATTCCTTGCCGGCTTTATCGGTCGCAAGAATTGCATTGATGAATGCGTCCTCGGTCGGATTACCCGGGACATACTTCCACTCAACAACGCTTGCGGCTTTGTGCGCAATTGCAGGCACATCATCCGGAGTAAGTGCAATTTCGCCGAGAGTGCAAGGAAGTCCGATACTGTGGTTAAATTCAAAAATTCTGTTTCGCTCCTCAAATTGTCCGTCATATGTCAGCAGACACAGCACACCGAATGAAACAATTTCGCCGTGCAGATGCTGCCGTTCACATTGCGGAAAGAGTGACGCACCGTAATAAACACAATGTGCGAGCGATGAATTGTAGTAATAATCCTCCTCGGGATTCGGATTGTTTTCGTGTACGGTAAAATTTGAAACAAGTCCCGCCGTGATAATAATGTCAAGCGCAACCTGCTCAATTGCCTCTGTCGGCACATTGTTTTTGCAGTCCTCAAGAGCTTTTTTTGCCAAAGCTTATGAGCGGTTCGGTACTTGCGGAGGCAATTGCCTTGCCAAGCAACGGTGTGTGAATCATATTTTTTTCACGACACGCAAAAATTACTTCATATTCCTTTGAAAGTGCGTCACCGATTCCTGCCCACATAAGCTTTTCGGGTGATTCGGCAATAATTTTTGTGTTGATAAATGTGTGAATTGCAGGGGCTTTGTGGTACGAATATTCCTTGAAAGTACCGTCGGGATTGTACATTACCGAAAGCGAGGTGCATGACGCACAGTTTGATGCAATTGTCGGGAATGTGAACAACGGTTTGTTATATAAAGCACAATAGGTTTTTGCCGTGTCAACAGCTCGTCCGCCTCCGATACCGAACACCATATCAGCCTTTTGCACAGACGGATTGTTCTTTATTTTTTCAACATTTTCATAGCTGGAGTCACCGCCGTACCATACAAAATCAATGATTTCAATGTCAGAGCCTTTGATGCCTTCAAGCAAAGCCTTTTTTGATTTTTCCATAGCTGTTTTACCGCCGACTGCAACCGCCTTTTTGCCGTACGGCTTTACAATTTCGGGAATCGCCTTGTAGCAATCAACTCCCACGCTGTAACTCGGTAAAAATTCGCTGTATGTGTGTGACATAATTTATCCCTCCGAAAATAATACTTATAAATAAATTATATCACCGCAGTTTGTGCATTTCAATACATTAGCACAATAAATTGTTAAAATTATTATTGTCTGACAGATGAAAATATGCACACATCTTATGCAATTTAGCAAAAAATTGCGAAGAATATTCGTGAAAAATACTTATGGAAATGGCTTTTGCAAAGTGCTATAATCTTGTAAATATATATAAGAAGGGCGGTGCTTTTATGCGGGAAATATACGGACAGAAAACAGACAGACAGCTTGCAGCAAAGCAGAGAATAATTGCAGTTGCGGCAGGCAGGGAAAAGGCAGACCTTGTTTTAAAAAACGCAAAGTATCTTAATGTGTTTTCAAATGAATTTTTGTGCGGTGACATAGCCGTTGCAAACGGACTGATTGCCGGTGTCGGAAAATATGACGGTAAAACAGAGATTGATGTCAGCGGAAAACTCGTTCTCCCGGGCTTTATCGACGCACACATTCACCTTGAAAGTTCAATGGTGACTCCTGCTGAATTTGCAAAGGCAGTTGTTGCCCACGGTACAACCACAGTCATAACCGACCCTCACGAAATCACAAATGTAATGGGCATTGACGGAGTTGAATATATGATTCAGGCATCGCAAAATTTGCCGATTGATGTTCATTTTATGATGCCGTCATGTGTGCCTGCCACAGAAATTGACGAGAGCGGTGCGGAGCTTGACTGCAAGGATATTGACTTGTACTTGGATAATAAAAAGGTACTCGGACTTGCAGAGATGATGAACTATGTCGGTGTTATCAACGGTGATAAAAATGTGCTTTCAAAAATTGTCACCTCGCAGGCTCATCACAAGAAAATTGACGGCCACGCTCCTGAGCTTTCGGGCAATGACCTCAACGCATACATTGCCGCAGGAGTGTATTCCGACCACGAGTGTTCCACCTTTGAAAATGCCCTTGAAAAGCTGAGAAAAGGTCAGTTTATTATGATAAGAGAGGGTACTGCCGCTCATAATCTTAAGGCACTTATGCCGCTTTTGACTCAGCAGTATTACTCAAGGTGTATGTTTGCAACAGATGATAAGCATCCAAGTGATTTGCTTTACGGCGGTCATATTGACTACATTGTAAAACAGGCGCTGAAAAACGGTGCAGATCCGATTGTTGCCCTCAAAACAGCAACCCACCATGCCGCAAGATACTTTTTGCTCAATAACAAAGGTGCGATTGCTTCTGGTTATCTTGCCGATATTGTTGTTGTCGATAATCTTGAAGATTTCAATGTTGAAACTGTTTTCAAGCGTGGCAAGCTTGTTTTTGACGGCGAAGTTAAGGACTTTTCTGCTCCCACAGTTGATGAAAAGCTTGCCGAAAAATGCTTTGACACTTTCCACCTTGACAGCGTAACTCCGAGCAGTTTCAAGGTTGACGGAAAACTCGGGCTTATCGGTCTTGTCGGCGGTGAATTGCTCACACGCAATCTCGGACACTAGCCGATAAAATTGATGTGGAAAACGATATTCTGAAAATTGCCTGCATTGAGCGTCACAAAGGCACAAACCATATCGGTGTCGGCTATGTTAAAGGCTATTCGCTGAAATCGGGCGCAGTCGCAACCTCGGTTGCCCACGATTCGCACAACATTATCACAGTCGGCTGTAATGATGATGATATTGCCGTTGCCGTGAACGCTATCAAGGACAGCAAGGGCGGTATCGCAGTTGTTGAAAACGGCAAAATCAAGGCTTTGCTTGAACTCCCGATTGCAGGCTTGATGTCCGATGAACCGCTGACAACCGTAAATGAAAAGCTTGAAAATGCAAAGTCATCTGCATATGAACTCGGTGCGGATAAAAGCATTGATCCGTTTATGACTCTCTCGTTTCTGAGTCTGCCCGTTATCCCAAGCTTGAGAATAACCACCAAAGGTGTGTTTGATGCGGAAAATTGGAAAATGCTCTGATGTGCGGAAACTTTTAACAATACAATAAAATATTAAATAATTAAACAGGAAAACAAAATGCGTATTTGTCACTTTGTTTTCCTGTTTTATTTTGTAAAAGGGTTATAGTCATTTTACAGTCACTTTGCATTTGTATAATTTGAATATAAAAGAAATTGGTTGATTTAAAGCATATAGCAATACAATATTAAATAATAGCCATTGTGCAATATTTACAAATTATTGTGTAAAAATTTGTCGTAAAAATTACCTGATTTGCTTGAAATATTATTAAAATGTGATATAATAGCATTATAAAGTCAATGTATAAAAAGTATTGCAATAATAATTACAGAGCTAATTGAAGTGTAATCTACTGAATTATCAGTTGTATACGACTAAAGATGCAATAACTGAAAATTAAAAACATCAAAATATTATAAATAATTTAAACGGATAAATCGTGCATTTGCGTTTGTTTAAATGGTAAATCTGTACAATGGCTTGTGAGGAGGTCTGGATATTAAGAAAAATGAGGTGACGAAATGAAATTCTATAAAAGATTATTAGCAATGGCAATTGTGGCAACCGTTTTTATTTCCGTTTTTGCATTTGGTGCAACGGCATACGGATCTGATAATGATATTCCGTTTTCAGTGAAGGTTCCTGGATATCAGGGTAAGGTTTATACTGATGCAGAGTACAGAGGTGATTCAGGAATAGAAGTTCCTTAGGAAAGTTAATTTTACTTATTCAGAAGAAGGTAAAGGTACCATAATGTACTTCTATCTTTCGGGACCTTGGTATTCAAAAGAGTCAAATGTAAAAGCTGTAAAACAGGGAAGTGGCAATAAATATTTTGATGCGTATGATTCCTGCAAAAAAATGAATGTTGGTGTTGCTGTATATAACAATAATAGAAATTCCAGCCAATATAATGTTTCAGGATATTGGGACGAAGAAACAGCAAAAACACGCATTTTCATACTAATAAGTTTTACTGCTTTTAAAAAATTACTGTTAGTTAATTAACTTTTATTCCTCATAAGTCATTTGCAGATTTACCATATAACTATATAACGAATCAGCCTATAAATTGAGGTGAAAAATATGTCATATTATATTACCCGAATATTTAATAACAAACTTAAATTAGGTGTTATACTTTTTATTTTTGTAGCTCCGATTTTAGATATATTGATGGCTCTTGTGGATGTGTTCAAAGGAGCATCTGTTCCTGTTCCCGGATTAGTTACTTTTTTGGGATCTTTCATGACGGCAGGACTTCAAGGCGTGTTGACAGGGTATTTACCGTTGTTCTTGGCAATTATTGTTGCGGACGATTGCATTGAAGATTACAGAATAGGATACAAAAATATTCTTATCACAAAAAGAGGTAAGAATAAATATTTTGCATTAAATATGCTTAAAAGTTTTACTGTTTCATTTTTTTGTGCTTATAATTCCTCTCTTACTCAATCTTCTTATGGTGCATATTGTTTTTGCGGGAGGTACATATATTCCTGCTGATGTGGAAATGCTGAAATCTGAACCCAATCTACTTCAGTCTTACAGCAATCCGATGTTTTATAACATACTTTATATTCTTGTTTTTTCATTCATTGGCGGTATTGTGGGAAGCGGTGCAACGGCACTTGCAATGGCATTTCCAAACAGATTTATTCTTTATCCGTTAGCTTTCATATTATGGTATATATCGACTGCCATCAAACCGTCTATCATAGGAGCATTAACCCCGTTTACTGTGTATCCTTTATCACATTATACTTTTACAATTATTTTTGTAGTAGCAATAAATATAGTTGCTGTTCTGTTTTCGTTCTTTAAGGTGACTAAGTATGATCAGGTGTAAATTAAGAAAATATGCAATCGTACTTCCGCTTTGTGCAGTGTTTTTCACTATGCTTTGCACATACACATATTTGCGATTTTATAATTATTTTAATTCGGATTATGCTGAGAAGTTAAGCCCAAAAGGTGTTTTTTACAGAGTTGCAGGTAACGGAGATTTTAATGCATCAGGTAATGTTGCTTGCATTTTCATAGTAGTGTTTGTTCTGTTTTTGTTTTACATATTTACCGATGATAATGTAAGTTACATTGTAAGACTGAAATCGAGAGCCTCTTTTGTTACAAGAAGAATTGCTGATTGTGCGGTATTTGCTTTTCTGTTTTCATTTTTGATAGAAGCAGTCAGCGTAGTTGCGGCACTCATCTGCTTTGACATTAACCTGATTTTAGAATCGAATTTTCTGCAATATTCGGCACTTGAACTTTTGACTTTGTTTTTGTTTTATTTTAGAGCAGGACTCGTTATGCTCTCGTTCGGAATAATCATTTCTACAAAAGTTGCTCCAATTATCGCCATAGCTCTGATTTTTACAGAGTTTTTTGCAGATGTAGCCTTTATGATAAGCAGGGTGTGGCTTCCGTTCAGAGATGCCATAGTGGTGTCAAAACTTATGAACGGCGAAATGGTTCTGTCGGATATGTGGGGCATTATATTAAGAGCATTGCTTATGATGTTTATGCTTATCTTCTCTTCCTACTTTTTGTATCAGAAAAAGGATGTTTTGAGTAATGTTAAAAAGTAAGCTTGTTTTGTCGATAATACTGATTGTTGCGTGCTTTGCTCAATTGTTCAGTTGTGTATTTCAGGGAGATTTTCAAAATGCCTTTATGATTGGTTTAGCTCCAAGCAATTACGGCCTTGAAATTACAAAATTTCTGCCGCTTTTGCTACCCGTATGTTTTATTCTCTTCTTTACGAGCGGATCAATTGAGAACCTTAAACAAGGCTACGGCAAGATGTTGATTGTACGCAATTATTCAAAAACAGTGCTGATTTTAAAGCGTTGTCTTAACAATTTTATAGCATTGATTTGCATTGTTTTGTTCCAGTTCATAATCTTTTTTGTTGCAAGAGAAAGTATGACTCCCGTTGAAAGCGGAACTCTTAAATCTTTGATTATGTACTTTCTGACAATTTTTTCGCTGATAGTTATTCAGTCTTTGCTTGAAATCAGTATTCCTGCACACATTGTGAATATAGGAATTTTCACCTATTGCTTTATTGCGTACTATTTGGTTCAGAATTTTGTTGACGCACCGATTTGGAAAATGCTTCTCTTTCCGAGCTTGATGTTCGGAATGCAGAACGGTGCTGTGTCGGGCGAGAGCATTTACTACGGATACCTGTTATTCATAGTTGCGTTAAATGCTTTGTGCATTTTCATTCTGAATTTGAGATTTAAGAAAACCGATATTTTTTGAGGTGATATTATGGTAGAAATAAAAAATTATTGTAAAAGTATCAAATCAAGACCGATTTTAAATAATGTAAGTTACAATTTTGAGTACGGCAAAATCTACGGAATTTACGGACACAACGGTTCGGGCAAAACTATGCTTTTGAGAGCAATTGCAGGCTTGCTTGTTCCCGACAGCGGCTCTGTTGTGATTGACGGAAAGGTTTTGCACAAGGATATGTCGTTCCCTCCGAGCATAGGCATCGTGATTGAAAATATGAACCTGTTGCCCCAGTACAATGCTTTCGATAATCTGAAAATCCTCGGCAAAATCAAGAAAACCGCCACCGATGAGGATATAAAAACAGCGCTTGAGCGTGTTGGATTAAAGTCCGATTTAAAGGTGAAAAAGTTTTCGCTTGGTATGAAACAGAGGCTGAATATTGCTCAGGCTGTGTTTGAAAAGCAGAAAATAATCCTGCTTGATGAACCGACAAATGCACTTGATAATGACGGTGTACAGCTGATTTACAAGCTTCTTAAAGAAGAAAAAGAAAGAGGTGCGCTCGTGGTTATCACAACTCATCACAAAGAGGATTTGGAAGAAGTTTGTGATGTTGTTTTGAAAATGACAGAAGGTGAGCTGCATGAAAAGTAAACTGTTTACTCATAAATTTTTCGTTGTTCTTTGCATCTCGGTTGTCGCTTTGCTCGGATTGTCTTTCCTTGCCAGAGCGACAATCGTAAATAACAGATTTGAACAAATGGCTGTTGATGAAAAATATAGTCTAAAGGATTCTGCCGACGGTCAGTTTTCAATTCAGTTTCAAGACGATGAAAACGGAAATTTTTATGCCACTGTCTGCTTGTTTCGGGGCGGATATTACGGCTTGGACGATGCGTATATTCCTACTTCATATGATGAAAATACAAAGATAACAGCTATTGAAAAGGAAGCTTTCAGCGAATTTGATTGTCTTAAAAAAGTTGTTATCCCCAACGGCATTTGTGAAATCAAGGATGACGCATTTAAGGATTCAAAAAATATAACGGAAATTTATATTGCGCCCTCCGTAAATAAGATTGCAAAAACCGCTTTTGACGGCATTGACAACCTTACGATATATGCCGAAAAGGGTTCTTATGCCGAAAAATTTGCGGTTGAAAATAAAATCAATTATAAAAACTATACGACCGAGCCTGAAAACCCGGAGGCTAAAAATACCGATTATTCAAAAATCAGAAACGGTGCGTATTACGGCGAATATTATAATTATGATGTTATCTATGATGACGGCAAGCCCGTGTGCGTAATAACTAACTATAACCCAATGTCGTCAGAGGAAAAGCTTGAAATTCCTGCACATATTGACGGCTTGGATGTGATTTCAATTGCAGATGATGCAATAAATTACGGCGGTGCAAAGGAAACAGTCGTTCCCGACACAGTAAGATTCATAGCCGATAATGCATTCAAAGAATCCTACTCCCTTGAGGATATCTACCTGACCAAAAATGTGTCCTACATAGGAAAATCTGCTTTCAAAGACTCAAAAGACCTAACAATCCACGCCCCGACAGATTCCTATGCACACACCTTTGCGACCGAAAATAAAATAAATTTCAAAGCTACAGACGATTAAATCTGATAAGCAATGAATAAATCTTTAAATTTACAGCCCTGTACCCATTTGCAGGGCTGTTTTTGCAATCAAAGGGTAGATAATGGGACAGTGACCTTTGGTATAATGCTGATAACAGGTTGAAAGAATTATAAATTTGCAAATTGCAATAGTAAGTTAAAACAGTTTTTTGTGGATGAAATTGCAAACAGGCACAAAGCATATGAACATTTTCATTTACTCAAAATCGCCGATTAGCTTTTCAACATTGAAGAACAGATTCCCTGTTGCACATATTGATAAGGCTAACGGCAGTGTAATGGAAAATCGTGACTATCTCCGCAAGGAGGGCAAGTGGCAGGGTTCTGATAAGAAACAGACAAGCCTTATTGATACCTTTGAAGAGGTTGGTAATGTTCCAAAGCCTGTTGATGAAAATTCTCCCGATATGTCCGCTCTGATTGAAGAAATCGAAAACGGACTTGATACCTACGAAATTATCAAGCTCCACCCGAAATATGCCTTTAGGATAAAAGAGATTGACACACTCAGGCAAACAGTTCTTTCAAATATGTTCCGTGAAAAGAAAAGACAGGTTACCGTTTACTATGTTTACGGAAAGTCGGGAACAGGCAAGACAAGGGGGATATATCAAAAAACACAGGGCATCCGATATTTGCAGAATTACTGCGTATCGCCGTAGTACAGGGATAAATTTTGACAGCTATCACGGACAACCTGTACTTGTCTTTGAAGAATTTGCATCGCAGATTCAGATAGAAGATATGCTGAACTATCTTGATATTTATCCGCTTATGCTGCCTGCAAGATTTAATGACAAGGTCGCTTGCTATGACACGGTGTATATCACCTCAAATATTTCTCTCAGTGAGCAATACAGCGAGGTTCAGCATTATAAGCCTGAAACATGGAAAGCCTTTCTGCGAAGAATAAACTTTCTTGTGGAATATACCGATATCAACACCTACACGGTTACTGAAATCAACAAGGTGAAAGAGGTTAAAGCGGATGATTGATAACAATGACAAATCAAGTCTTCATAATCGGTGGAATATGCGTATCCTCGGCATATATTTCTCAAACGGATTGAAAAGAATTTTCGGCAAAAAATTCGGGCAGAGTTATTGCAATTATCTATCTTGCATTTTGTTTGATTTTCTGGGAATGTCGCTATTCAATCTGGCAGCCTTACGGTTACTTTCAGAATTTGTCAGAAATTTATGACTTCTGTGCTGGTGCTTTATTTTGATTCCGTCAGTAACATTTGCCCTGACTTTTTTAATCGGTATGCCGTTTGGCTCAATCGGTGTCAGCAACAATCTGCACAGAATAGGATTTGTAAATTCCGCAGGAGAAGCACCGTTGCTTTTGTCAAAATCAGTTGATAAAAGCAATGACAGGGTTATGATTCTCAAATTCAAAACCTTTGGCATTCCTCTGTCAGAATGGACTGATAATCAAGACAGAATAGAATCTGCACTCAATATACATATTGATGAGATGCGTGAGGGCGATGATTGCCGTATCGTGATTATCAGATGTGTTGACGGTGAAAACAGGCTTTCGGATTATATCGAATGGTCGGAAAATTTGCTGAGCGATGAGAATTTTGAAATTGTGCTTGGTGAAGGTTATTCGGGACGGGTGAGTGTAAACATTGCCAAAATTCCGCATATGCTTATCGGTGGTTCAACAGGTTCGGGCAAGAGCGTTTTACTCAAGCTTGTTTTGACGCAATGCGTCAAAAAGGATGCAAAAGTCTATATTGCCGATTTCAAAGGCGGTGTAGACTTTCCGCCGATATGGCATACAAAATGCTCTTTGCTGACTGATGAAAAAACTTTGCATAAGGTGCTTGTCAGCATAACCGATGAATTGCAAAATAGAAAACAAATTCTTCGCACGGCAGGTGTTGCAAATATTGACGAATACAATCGTAATGCCGAGAAAAAACTTTACAGAATTGTATTTGCGTGTGATGAGATTGCCGAAGTGCTTGACAAAACAGGTCTTTCAAAGCAACAGAAGGACGAAATTTTGAAAATTGAATCCGAACTTTCAATAATAGCAAGGCAGGGCAGAGCCTTTGGAATTCACCTTGTTCTTGCAACACAAAGACCTGATGCCACAATCCTCAACGGTCAGATACGGAATAACATTGATACGAGAATATGCGGTAGGGCGGATAATGTGTTGTCGCAGATTATTCTTGACAATACGGATGCCTCAGATAAAATTGCAAAATCTTCACAGGGACGATTTTTGACAAACAGCGGAAAAATCTTTCAGGCTTATTGGTTTGATGAAAATATTTTATAGATTGGAGGTGAATTTATGAGCGAAAGCGAAAAGAAAGGTATTCTCGACAATTACAGTGATGTGCTGACTACGGTTGATCTTATGAGTATTCTCCATACAGGCAGAACATTGACCTATAAAATGCTTAAAGAAGGTACAATCAAATCCGTTAGAGCGGGGCGTAGATATATCATTCCTAAAAAAATATCTCGAAGAATTTCTCAATGCCGAAAAAAAGTAACGAGAAATAGCCGATAAACACTTGAACAGACTGTCAACGCAGAGTACAATTAGTATGTGCATTGGCAGTCTGTTCTCATTATGAAAGGAGATTATAAATGGGAGTATCAGGCAGCCTTCAGGTAAAGGACGGAAAAATATTATGCAGTTCTGAGCCTGAGAACAAACGAACTTACTAAAAAAGGAAAAATACAAATACAGAACCAAATGGATTTCAACAGGTTTTGAAGTCAAAGGGAATAAAAAGCGGGCAAAGGAATTTCTCAATGAAAAGTGCCGCGAGTATTCAAAACGCAATGTGGACTACTGCGATATGTATTTTGCCGATTATATGGTTGAGTGGCTTGATGAAATTGAGCCGGAAATCAGGGCTAATACATACAGAGGCTATTCGGGAAATGTGGGAAACCATATTGTGCCGTACTTTTATCCGAGGAGAATAAAAATTCAGGAATTGAAAGTGAGTGACCTTGAAGATTTTTACAAGCACCTTGTTTTTGAAAAGAGTAAATCTGACGGGAGCGAACCGCTGTCGCCCACAACTATAACGCACATCCACCGCTGTATAAGCAAGGCTTTAAATGATGCGGCACGAAAGGGCATTATAACGGTCAATGTTGCTTCACTTGCAAGAAAGCCTCATTCGGTAAAATTCAAAAGCCAGTATTTGAACGAAAGGCAGGTTAATGAGCTTTTGAAGACAGTTAAGGACACCCCGATTGAAGTGCCTGTTACAATCTGCGCCGTATTCGGATTACGCCGTGGAGAGGTGCTTGGCTTAAAATGGAAATCAGTTGATATGGAAAACAGGACAATTACAATCAGCGAAACACTTCAACAGCATGTCGGTGGCTCATATACTTCACCGCCAAAGACCGAAAGCAGTTACAGAACACTTCCGATTCCCGACAAGGTATTTCAATATCTGTTTGCTCAAAAAAGAAAGCAGGAGAGTGAAAAGAGGTTGCTCGGCAGCGGCTATATTGACAACGATTATGTGTGTGTATGGCCTGACGGCAAGGTCATCACACCGAATTATCTCACGAAAAATTTTCATCAAATGATTGTTGAGAGTGATTTGCCGAATATCCGACTTCATGACCTCAGACACAGCGTTGCAAGTAATTTGCTTAATATGGGATTTACGGTTGTTCAGGTTCAGGAGTGGCTCGGACACAGCAGTGCCGCAACCACATTGAACTTTTATGCTCATGTTGACAAAACAAGCAAACTGAACATTTCACGCACTCTTGATACAAAGCTGAAAATTGATTTGTAATTCCGTGAATAAATTTTCATTTTCCGGAAAATTTACTGTATTTTTAGAACGGATTTTGCGGTAAAAAAGGTGCGAAAATCCTGATGATTACTGATATCTTGTGCCGTTAATTTTCAAGCCGAAAATCACAATTTTTAGAAAATTTTTAGAAAATCCGAAAAAAGTTGCCGACAGAGAAAATTTCTGCAAAAAGAAAAAGTCTCAAAAATGGCTTAGATAAGCCGTTTTTGAGACATCATACCTTGGCAGGGGCAGAAGGACTTGAACCCTCGGCACGCGGTTTTGGAGCGACTGTTGAAAGTTCAAAACCGCATAGATAAGCCACTTTTTAAGCCAAATTCATAGCATCAAAATTACATTTTCGTGGTTTTGATGCTTTTTTGATGCTATTCAAAATTCTCATCTGCTAAAGCGATTTTCTAAATTGAGTATAGCATAGCAGAAAATAATTGTAAAGCAAATTCAATGCTCAAAATTTGCGCCGCTGTAAACAAAGAAAAACTTCTTTACTTATTGACTTACTGTTTTCAAAAATTAACTATAAATTTTATTACATAATTTTCCAGAGAAACACTGCATTTGAAATTGTGTAAATTACAAATTGTTTTCACTATTGAGAGTCCCAATCCATTGCCGCCGCTGTTTGACAAGGTTTGGTAAGGCTCAAATATTCGGCATAAATCTTTCTCGTTAAGGTTTTTACAATGATTTTCTATAATAAATCGATTTTTATGTAGCGTTATTTTTTATGCCGTTTTTGTCGTCTGTATGCTTTACGGCGTTGTCGATAAGATTTTCAAGCATTCTTTCGGTTAATGTCCTGTCCGCGTTAATAATTATGCTTTCGTTGTATTCAAGTGTAACGCTTGCGCCGTATCTTTTTAATAAATCCGAAACCAAGTCGTTAAGGTTTATTCTTTCTCTGTTTAATACATAGCTGTCGCCGTCAAACGCTGAAAAATCAAGCATATCTTCAACAAGTCGGTTTGCTGATTTTGAGCAATCTAAGACATTTTGCGCACATTCCTTTTGAGCTTGATTTTGCGATATTTCGAGCAGGGTTTCGGCATTTCCGCCGATTATAAACAATGGGGTTTTAATGTCGTGAGCAAGAGCATTTGTGTAATCTCTGCGCTCATGTTCAAGGCGAATTTGATATTTTACGCTTCTGCGGGAAATTACCCAAATAAACGGCGCCGAAATAATTATTAAAACGCATATGTAAATAATCATTATCAGAATACGCTCATAACATTCATCAAGCACATTGATTTGCTCGGCGTAAATAACGCTTATGTTGCCGTTTATTTTTGCTTGCGAGCAAAAAATATAAGTAAACATATCTGTCTGAACTATATTATTATCCTGCGCTGTTTCAATCAAACCATCGTTTGCGTAATCGCCGCAAAAAAAGTCCGTTAAAATTATGCTGTCGCATTTGTCGCCCGATTTCCTAAACTCATAGTCCGTTGGTATATCCGGGTTTAAAATAAATTCATTAACCGTATTTTCACTTCGATATTCTTTATCCTTTAAAGCCGCCGGAATTATCTCAACTTTTTTTGGGCAGAATATCTTTTCCATCCTGCGATATATAAAACTCCGTGAGCAAAAGCAAATAACCATTTACTACGTCAGTCCTGCTTTTCAGTAGGGCTGTTATATTTTTGTACTGTTCATCGGTAACGGAGCTTCTGAACTTTTTAAAATCAATAAAACTCAAAATTTTCTCATAATTTTTATCGTAAAAGCTGATCGCTAATTTGTTTTCGCTTTTCGCAAGCATAGCTCCGTCGTTATCTGTAATAATAATTTCCGAATTTTTGGGGCGGTTTGAATTTATAAGAAAATCAGCCGTCTCATTGTCTATTAAATCATTGTCGGAAAATCTGATTTCAAGCGAAGTGAAGTTATTTTCTGCATTATTTAAAAGCTGTGACCTTTCGGCATTGCACATAAAATAAAAGAAAACCGCGAATATTCCTATACTGAGTATCAGTAAAGCAGTGATAACCCTAAAAAACATTTTTCTGTGTTCTCTGTAAAGCTGTTTTCTCATTTTTTAACCTCGATTTTATAGCCGCGGCGACGGAGAGTTTTAATCATTTTTCCGTTTTCGCCTAAAGCCTTACGAAGATTTTTGATATGTGCGTCAATAATTCTGTCGTCAAACAGGCTGTCGTAGCCCCACACCTTGTTTAAAAGCTGTTCTCTTGAAACAATACAGTTTTTGTTTTCCATAAGAATTTTAAGCACGCCGTATTCCTTGGCTTTAAGCTCAACATTCTTGCCGCTGCTCGTTACTGTGCCGTTATTGGGATTCAGACTTACGCCGCCTGATGTCAGAACATCACAGCGTACCAAGCCCTTTGAACGCTTTACAAGGGCTTGTACCTTTTCGTAAAGCACGGGCAGGGAAAACGGTTTTACGATGAAATCGTCGCATCCGAGGGCGTAGCCTGTCAGAATATCCTCCTGCGAAGTTTTTGCGGTAATAAATATTATGGGAATATCGCTGTATCTTCTTACCTCTCTGCAAACTTCAAAGCCGTCAAGACCCGGCATCATAATATCGAGCAACAGCAGATCATATGTATTTTCATGTGCCTCTTTTATCCCCTGTTCGCCGTCAAGGGCATAATCAATTTCAAATTTATAACCTTTAACCTTAAAAAAAATTCTGAATCATTGTGCGGATTCTGTTATCATCTTCAACGAGCAAAACTTTGTACAATTTAATCTCCCCAATAAATTAGTTGAATAATTATATGCAAATGATTTTACAATTTAATTTTACAAGATTTTTTTACTTTTTTCTAACCATAACAGATTTAGAACAGATAAGTATGATAAATTATAACTATAATGATAAAATAATCCAAAATTCAGGATAATAAAAAATGAGGTGAATCCAATGGAGACATAAATAGACTATTGCTGATAATTTCAAACATTACTAATGTCAAATTTAGGAGGAAAATATAATGAAAAAATTAAGTTGCTAAAAAGTATAATTGTTATATCTTTGTGTTTGTCAATGGCATTCGCTTGTAGTATAAACACTTTTGCACTTTCTACAGGACCTAAGGCTTCAAATAAAACATATAATTCTACATCTTATTTTATGATTGACGGAACGTTATATGATGCACCTCAATCAAAATATTCATATAATTCTGGTTATGATAAAATTAATGGTACATATTATATGATTGATGGATGCAATATTACATCAAAAAGTTCAAGTGGAAGTGCAAGACGCTTTTATCTTTCCGCAACAACTACCAAACGTTCAAATTTAGCCTCAATTTATTCGAGCAATCCATATAATAGCGCATCATCAAGCATTTTATATACCGGTAGCGGAGATATATCTTGTACGGTGAATCCGAATGCAGGTTTTCCGTTAGGAACGAGAACGAAGACTGTGTCTGGAACTGAGTCATATTGTGAAATCTATGTTGCAGTTACATATAATGGTAAGGCAAAATCTACAGGCACTATAACTTGTAGAAAGCCCTATGCATCTGGCACTATTTCCGCAAATGTC
>ENA-OQHK01000127-OQHK01000127.1-human-gut-metagenome-genome-assembly--contig:-NODE-127-length-14646-cov-2.330257_pt1 | contig 14646 bp, 10 predicted proteins | sample MGYA00242562_ERZ504715 | MGnify/ENA primary metagenome ERZ504715 (study PRJEB26092, sample SAMD00036445) | human gut metagenome | host: Homo sapiens | study: EMG produced TPA metagenomics assembly of...
ATAAACCTTTTCGTATATCTGCATCTATATGTTGCTCTGAAATAATCATTTTGTTATTTTCATCGAAGCCAAATCTGAACAAGTCCTGATAATTCCATTTTTCAATGGTCATGTTTTTTAAAAGTCTACCTTTTTTTTCTTTATTAAGTAAATGATAATAAGGTAGTAGATTATAATATTCCTTGGTCGAATATTCCCATCTATGTACATTTTTTAAATATTCTTTTATAAGAAGAATATTATTCTTTTTTTGTAAACTTGTTATTTTTAATTTTAAATCTGTTAACATAATTGTCGATATTTAATATAAATTACTTATGAATTAATGGGTTGAATTGTTCCATCTTCCACTTTCTATTTCTGTTCCAATTTTTTGTAATTGTTTTCTGACATAATTGTCTTTTAAATTATCGCTTAATTTATTGTCTATCGCATATTTCTCAGCACTCTCTAATAATTCACATATTCGTTTATCACTTTCAAGCGAATGTATGTACCCTGCATGGTAAGTACCAGTAGTTCTGGCAGCTTCTCTTCCTGGATGTCCAGATTGAGTTACTTGAGAATTAGCAGTACCCCATAGAGCAACTCCATTTTCGGCATCATTAATTCCTATGTGACACCTTTCCAATACGGCTTTGGATCTGTTTACATATTCATTATTCCGATTCAATTGAACAATATGATGTGGAGTCTGTCCAGCAGCAACAGGCCTATAGGCATTTTCCATAGCTTTTTTTAATTTATAAGCATGAGATAAGCCTAAAATATCAAGTGCTATGTTAGTAGAATTAACATATCTATATATTGCTAAAATACCAGATTTTAATCCTATAGGATCTTGACTCATGTAACTACCAATTCTTGGTTCATAATACCTAAAACGGTTGTAGTATAATCCCGATTCCTCATCCACATATTGCCCTTGAAACCTGAATGGACAATCAAACTCCATTCCTTTATTTACAGTAATCACTTTTTCCATAAATATCTAGTGTACAATCCCAAGTTTTGTTTCCTTTTTCTATCGTACATCTGAATAGGTGTACCCAAATAATCGGACACAATAGAATATTGCTTACCATCCTGTATCTTTGCTGTTGGTACAAACGTGCCTGCTTCGAACACCCAGGTGGTAACATCTTCTGCCGGTTCTTTTGGAAGGATGTTTTCCTCTTCGTCCGATTGTAAGCCAACGGCTTTATAGCTCCATTCGTGTAAAGGTACGTTTCCGTCCCACACCCAGCGTGTGACCTTTCCGAAATACTGTTTGGCGGTGCGTCTTCCCAACGCATCGTAACGGAACTCCACCGGTCTTCCGTCCGGACGTATAACCTTCTTTAGCATACCATTGGAACTCCACTCGTAGAGCCATCCCGTACCTGTAGCCAGACAGCGGACGCCGCGCTCCTTCTCCATGCGCTTGCGGTCATACCTTACGCCCGTTTCCTGCAACCGTTTGAACTCACGGAAATGAGGTTTCCTTCGTCGTCGTAGTGATAGAAACAATCCGGGTCTTCCAACACGTTTTCCCCCGGCACCGTATTTGCGGTCTTTCTTATCCGGTGTCTCAAAGAGGTTGCCCACGAAGTCCGGTACGCGGTAAATCACGTCCGTTTCCGAGCCCTGGATGGTTTCCTGCCGGATAAGGAAGTCGAAACGGTCGTAGTCGTAGCGCATGACCGTTCCCGTCAGCTCGTTCTCCTTGGCGAGCAACCGATTAGCGACGCCCCACTCGTAGCGGTACGCCCCGCGCTCGATGCCGCCCGCGCGGACGGACTTGCGCACCTCGCGCCCGAAACAGTCGCGCTCGGTGCTGACGGTTACGCCACCGGAGAAGGTGCGCTGCACCTCCAGCCCCGTATTGTCACGCACCCACGATGCCTGCCAGCTCTCGCCTGCCTGCATGGTCTGCAGGTTGCCTTCCCGGTCATAAGTGTGACGAATGTCCGCTCCCAGACTGCTGGTGATGCGGGTGCAGTTGCCTTCGCTGTCATAGGTACGGCTGACGGTGTATTCTCCCTGCCTTTCCTCTGTAACCAGTCCCGTCTTCCTGTCACGGGTGAATTCCAGCAGGTTCTCGCTGTGTTTCGCCCTGACGAGCATGCCGTCCTTGTCATACGTGTAGAGGGAGACCTCCCCGTCATACTGTTCCTCCTTCAGGATATTGTCCAGTCCGTCGTACTGGTATTCCGTCCATTTTCCTCCGGGACGGTTCACACGGGTGACACGACCCGCCCCGTCGCGCTCGTACTCACGCCGCAGACCGTCGAAGCCGGTTTCCGCAACGACCTGTCCCAGCCCGTCCAGCTCGAAGAAATAGTTGTCGCCCACCTCATTGCCGATGCGCCGGAGCTGCAACTCGCTGTTGTAGCCGAATGTAATCCAGTGCCTGTCCTGCTCGCGGCTTTTCAACACCCCCAGCGCCCCATAGGTGAACCTGACCTCGCGGATGTTGTCGCTGGCATGTACCATGTTTCCCATGGCATCGTACTCAAACCGGTGCACGTTGCCGTCCGGTTCTTCCAGCCGTATCAGGTTGTCCGCCCGATTGTAGGCATAACGGGTAACATTGCCTTTCACATCCACCGCCTGCACAAGCCTTCCCCTGCCGTCGTACTCCCACCGGCGGAACAGCCCGTTGGGGAACTGCAGCAGCTCCAGGTCGTACCTGTCGTTGAACGTGAGCGTGTAAACCCGGCCCTGTCCGTCCGTTATGGTACGCAACACGCCTCCCTCGTAGACATATTTCACAGTTTCTCCACCCGGTGTGGTCCGGCTGACGACCCGATCCTGTCCGTCATAGTCCCATGAAAGCCTCTTTCCGCACGGAGTGTAGAGCGAGACCAGGTTGCGGTTGTTGTCATAGTCCAGGAAGGTGTCCTCCCCGTTCTCGTCCGTTATCCGGACCGGCAGTCCGAACTCGTTGTAGGAAGTCTTGCGGGTATAGCCTTCGGGGTTGACCGTTACCTCCAGCTCCTGAAAGCTGTTGTACTGGCGGCGGGTAATTCCCCCGTTGGCATCCACTATCTTGTAGATGAGTTTGTCCTCACCGTAATAATATTCGGTTTCGGCATTTTCCCCATTGCGGATATGGGTATATCCCTTACCGTAACGGATGAAATATTCCATCACGCCTCCATCGCCCCATGTATGCACACAGCGGGCATTCTCACCCTTACCCTCGTATTCCCAATGGAAGGACATACCCCCTTGGTTGGTAAGCTGTACCAGCAGGTGCCCGCCGGAATAGACGAAATGCTTGCTGACATCCAGCGCGTCAATGGTTTCCACCATGTCGCCCCGGTCATCGTAACGGTAGCGGACCAGCTTCACCTCCTCACCGTCCTGATTTACGGAAACGCAGAGCACCCGCCCCGACTCGTCGGTTTCCACTTTCAGGAATTCTCCCCGTGAGGATATGATTCCTGCCAGCCTTCCCCCGAAGCGTATTCGAAGCGGAGCCGGAATCCGTCCTTCGTGGAAATGCCCGATACCATGCGGTAACCGGAGCGGTTTTCAGGACCGTCAAAACGGTATTGCAACCCCCGGATGTCCGTAAGCAGGTAACCCCGGCCATCGAGTGTCCAAGACAACTGTTCCTTGCGGTCAAAATAGGAATCTCCGGGTTTCAGTACGGGCAGGAAAGACTCCCGTCCGTCAGCATGGCGGAATGCGAACGCCCCTTCCTCCAGCTGCCGTATTCCCAGATTGTAGCTGTGGTGCCAGTTGTATCCCAACGGACCGTCCACGGCGGCATCACTGTAATAGGTACGTTCCCATACGACGGGAATCGGCCCCGGAAGCTCAAAGTCCACATTGGTGTGATAGACCCTGCCCGTAGCAGCGTCCACCGGCTCGCCGAAAGTCTTGCACTTGATGGGCTGGAGAATGTCCGCCAGCCTGTTCATGCCTTTTTTCCTCAGCCTGTCGATTAGGTTTTGGAAGCGGTCGCCTATCTTCTTCCACATCTTGCCCAAGCCTTTCAGTCCGAACTTCATCGCCAGCGCAAATACATCAATGGTAGGCGGTCCTCCCACAAGCACGGGATTTCCTACGGATGTGATGGTGGAGAGCATGGAAGTGGGGGCAAGCAGGGCCTTGCTCACCTTCCTGGGCTTCCCCTTGCGGGGAATCGTCGGTATTCCCACAATGTTGCATGAGAGTGCCGGATGTGTGAGGGAGGAACAGGGCGCACCGTCCGCCAGGACAGTGGAACTGCCCATCCACATCTCGGACTCGGACATACCGCTGACCAACGGGGCCGGATGCAATACAAATGCCGGCAGATGCACGATGCCGATACCTGCCTGCGCAATCCACTGGTTATGCACCTTGACCGACGGAGCCATGCTCTTGAGGATGTTGCACGCCACTCCGGCCACTCCATCAGCCGCAGGCGGCATGGCAGCCGCCATGCCGGCCATGAGGTCTGCCATGAGGTCGTACACCTTGCCTACATGAGGCACAGGCATGATGGGAGAGGGAGGGGTAACGGTAGGATGCATGTCTATCCCGATGGACAGGTCGCCGAACTTGGCGACAGGCATACCCGGCATGGAAGGAAGGATTCCGCCCAGACCCGCCTGAATCTCGTCCAAAGCCGCCTTGGAGGCTGAAAAAAGGTCGGCAAAGCCCCGTCTGACGCTGCTGCTACCGGCGGCGTCAGCTATATTCTTGAACACATCCGGCATAATGAAACTTTTTGATTCTTGTTTTTAAACCGATTGGTCGGTCTGCTTTTTGCAAATGTATCATTTAAAATCAAAAAAGAAAAACATTCTCCTACTATTTTCTATCAAAAATCATAAGACAATCCATAAAAGGCAATTGATTTCAAGTCATGTATCAAAAAAACGTCGTATATTTGCATCTGTTGAAGAAAAAAGGAGAGTAAATGGACTTTGAAGGAGAATATACCATACGGACGGCTTCCAACCAGCAGACATACGAGCCGAATACCGTATATCCGGACGCAGTGCTAAATATAGCCCGCGAATCGGCTTCCGTGTTCCAACTGAAGCGGAAATGGGAAAAACTCCTCCGATGCTGAATCTGACCCCTGATTTTCAACGGGGACTGGTATGGAAGACCAAACAGAAAAGCGAGCTGATAGAATCCATACTGATGGGTATTCCTCTACCTCTGATTTATGTGAAGGAAGATGGAGAAGGGAGTGTATCTTATTGTAGACGGCAAGCAGCGTCTGAGCACCTTGTTCAGTTTTATCAACAATGAATTTGCCTTAGGACAAACTCACTATCCTAAAGGACAAGAACGGTTCCGATTCGCAGATTTGACTCCGTTGGAGCAGAATAAATAGAGGACTGTTCGCTTACCTTGCATGTGATTAAGGCACCTACCAGTGACCGGGTTACCTTTGACTTGTTTGACCGGGTGAACCGTGGCGGGACGCGGCTTAACAATCAAGAGATGCGCAATGCGCTCTATCAGGGCAATGCCACGAAACTGATCAACCGGCTGGCCAAGAAAGAGGTATTCGTTGAAGCTACAGAAGGTTCCATTCCAGACAACCATATGAAAGACAGGTATCTGGTACTCCGTTTTACGGCTTTTTATTTGTGGCAGCAGCATATCACCATAGACCCGGACACCCATGAGCCTCTGGATTACCGAAGCAATGTAGAGGATTTTTTGGGGAAAACGATGCGTTTTCTCAATCAGCTGGAGCCGGAAAACGGTTTGTTTAAAGAACTGGATAGCCGGTTTACACGTGCCATGGAGCTTGCCATACAACTGCTTCCGTCAGGCGGCTTCAGGCTGCCTTCGTTACCCGGCAAGAAACGGCCGATAAACATGGCTTTCTTTGAGAGTTTCAGTTATCTTCTGTCAAGATTGAACGGAGAAGGGGAACAATTCCATCGTCAGGTTCAGGATACTTATATGCAATTAATGTGCAATGATGCCTATCTGGATTCTCTCACACGCTCCGTGGATAGCGGAAAGCAGACCTATAAGCGTTATGAAATTATCAACCGACTTATTCATGAACTGAATTTATGCTAAACAATCTGACTGTCAACAATTATAAATGCCTGGTGGAATGTTCGTTGGAATTAAAACCTCTGAACCTGTTCGCAGGTCCGAATTCATCGGGAAAATCTACCGCCCTGCAAGCCTTGCTGATTGCTTCGGATAACGTGACGGAGCAAAAAGGCAAACACGGTCTGAAGAACCGGAGAACAGAAGCGTCGAATTTCAATGATGTAAGGAACTTTGTGACCAATGCCAAGTCATACGAAATCTGTATTTCGTATCATGGAGAAGATCCGACCCGGCTTTGTTTTACTCCGGGCGATGACTCATTCCAAACCACTTTTGTGGAACAATCGGCTGACGCATCTCCGAACCTGCTGGGAGTTCTCGGAAGCGAGAACCTGCTGTACCTGCCTGCCACACGCCCCGGTGGGGCATATATGCATCCCGTTAATCCCGATTCGGAAAACAAGCTGGGGCGTAACGGGGAATTTGTGATAGACTATTACGCCAAGCACCGTCTGGATACGCTGGATGCCGCATTGATCCTGGCTCCCGGCACTCAAACCCTGGAAGGTCAGGTGAATTATCAACTGGACAGGCTGACCGGTTACCGGCTGGTGGTGGAAACAGTAGGAAGCAATCATTACGTAAAATATGAAACGCGCAGCGGCAAACAGCTTCTCCCTTACCATGTCGGTACCGGAGTAAGCTTTATGACGGAAGTCATCATAGCTTGTTTCGCGACCCCGAAAGGCGGCATGGTGATTACGGAGAATCCAGAAATCCATCTGCACCCCAAGGCACAAGCCGACCTGATTGATTTCATGGCAAAGATAGCGAAAGCCGGTGTGCAAATCATCATAGAGAGCCATAGCGACCACCTGTTTAACGGTATCCGGCGCCTGATCAGTCAGGAAAAGTTGGCCTTGTCTGACGTTGCCGTGTACAACTTCAGACAAGACGGGAATGGATTGACCCATGCCGAACCTGTGGAATTTACCCCACAGGGAGGAATCCAATCCTATATTCCCGGCATGTTTGAGCAGTTTGATATTGATTTGGATGCCATTTTAAAGCTATAAGACTCTATGGACGGTATCATTATCAATGAATTGTCATTGAACGGACAGTTTTTGGACAGCCGGGATTTCTGGAAAAACGGAATGCCTCCGTTTCACAAGGCATTGCAGGATGCCCTTTCACATGGAGTGGGATATCTGTTCAAACAAGGAAGTTTTTTTGCTGCGCAAGCCACTCCCGACAAGACTTTACACGATTTGCTGACAGCACCGGAAACCCGTATCATCGATGAAGCCAGGCTGTATAAAAGTACATTGGCACGTGCCATCTGTAATCCGTTTTGGGATGAAGCTCCCCAACAGGATTCCAATGCCCAATATTCAGTAGGTGAAACCGATGTATCCGGCAGTTCAGTTGCCGAAGCAGCAGCCCGCTCGGTTTGTCTTCTATCATTTATTAGATCCAGGTATGAGAAGCATCTGGTTGCCGTAACCAAAGATGAAGAACCAATCGAGGTTGGTAATATCTGGAAAGAGAAGCAATTGTACTCTATCTTGTTTGAAAGGGGTGAACTATCTCTCGAAAAGTATATTACCATTCGTTTCAGTGGAGGCAAGCTTGATTTCAGCCTTATTGATGACACGCTGGGTTTTTCCCTTATTGACGGCGAGAATCAGAACGAATTTATTGATTCATTCCATAAATTTGAGGAGTTGGACTGGAGTGCCATTGCTACAGATAATGGATTGGATTATAAACCGTATAACAAGAACAAGAAAAGCAAGCGCTATTTTTCGGATGACCTATGGAAGAAAGGCATTAAAAAGTTCAGAATCACTCAGCGGAACAGGTGTTTCGGCTATGTGGAGAATGGTGTTTTTTATGTGTTGAGGTTTGATTTGGACCATGAGCTAAGCGATGTTGGATAATGTTTATAGCCCCTTGGCCTTATTTTTATAAAAATAGAAAGCTGTGCAAATTTATAAGATTGGCATCTTGCTTATCTCCATATACTTTCAGTCGGAAATTCAAGAATTACAAATCCTAATACTTATAACCGGCGGATTTATAATCCGCCGGGACGGGTCTTGTAACTTAACAATAAAGGTAGTGTTCCAATAATTAATATGTAATACATTTGTTTTGATACTACCTGCTATTGTACTAAAAAATTAAGAATACTCCCAATATGCAACAAAAAGATTTTCAATATTTTCATTTTCTATTTTACCATATACATATATACTTCCACTCATAAATTCTGAGATGCCTCTCATTCCAATTTCGTTGATTTGAAAAATGAAATCATATCCATCTTTTGTTACTTTTCCATCATTATCCAATCCCCATTGTATTGGTATAGCTTTTCCTCCAAATTTGATAACATTATTTTTTCTGGCCCATCTCTGTCTTCTCCTATTTCATATAAGGAATAAATATCATCAATTTCGGGATGTTTAAATTTAGTACAATTACTCTGTTCGCTTATTTCATGTTCAATTAGTAATACTTTGCAATTAGGATATGAATTGTATTCTAAGGAAGTATCAAAATCTGGAGTAAAAATAGAGTATTGTCTTTCTTTATTTAATGGGCTTTGCAGGGTTAAGTAGAAATAATATTTTTCCATATTAGGGAAAGAAATATTATCTAATATTTTAGGAGCATTACCCCCAACCCAACTATTACAGTTTTCTTTATATTCACATATATCATAATATAAAGCGTCTTCTCTAGTCTTTAATATCTTTTTTATGTTCATAACTATTTTATGATTTACATGTTATTAAATTATTTGCTTTAGCATGTGCTATTGCATCCTGTCTGAGTTTCTCGACTAATGCGGTTGCTTTTTCTTTCGCAGTTTTTCTATCCATGCCATCAGCTATTAACCCTTCCATTATTCCTCTACGTGTTAAAGCTGCATTTTTGTTTATATTTTCTAGTGCAGATTGTCCTTTCAAGTTTTTACCTTTCATCCCATATCTATTTTGAAGAGCGGTAATTCTATTGTGTATACCCTTTTCTCTTAATGCAATAGAAGGGTTTTCTTTAGAAATTAAATCAACTCCTCTATTTTTACTTGTGGGAAGTTTATTGTTCTGTTCAAGCCATGCGTGTTGAAGGAGTTCGTGTGCTGTTAAATTGTCACCAATATTCGCCCTACTGCTAATATTGCCATAAGTATCGATGTCAAATTCTTTGGCTACAAGTCCAAAAATATCAATACAAAGATTGACATTTTTGACATAGCTATAAAATCTTTCACCTGCACTTAGTCCAATAGGGTCTTGACTTATATAATTACCAATTTCTGGTTCGTAGTACCTAAAGCGGTTGTAGCATAATTTAGTTTCTTTATCCACATACTGCCCTTGATAGCGGAAAGGACAATCAAATTCTGTTCCCTTATCAATGGCAAGCACTTTTCCATAGATATCCAGTGTACAGTCCCATGTCTTGTTCCTTGTTCGTCGTACATTTGGATGGGGGTACCCAAGTAGTCGGACACAATGGAATATTGTTTACCTTCTTGTATCTTAGCTGTAGGAACAAAAGTTCCTTCTTCAAATACCCAAGTGGTAATGTTTTCAATCGGCTCTTTCTGAAAGGATTCTCCTTTTTCATCTGGTTGTATTTCTGTAGTTTTTGTATCTCCATTCATGTATAGGCACGTTTCCATCCCATATCCAACGTGTGACCTTCCCGAAGTATTGCTTTGCCGTGCGGCGCCCCAACGCATCATACCGGAATTCCACCGGCCTTCCGTCCGGACGTATGACCTTCTTCAGCATGCCGTTGGAAGCCCATTCGTAAAGCCATCCCGTTCCCGTTGCCAGAAAATGGATACCCCGTTCCTTCTCCATACGTTTGCGGTCGAACCTTACACCCGTTTCCTGCAAATGCTTGAACTCTCTGAAAATGAGGTTCCCCTCATCATCGTAGTGATAGAAACAATCCGGGTCTTCCAAAAGTTTTCCCCCGGCACCGTATTTGCGGTCTTTCTTATCCGGTGTCTCAAAGAGGTTACCCACGAAGTCCGGCACACGGTAAATCACATCCGTTTCCGAACCTTGGGTGGTTTCCTGCCGGATAAGGAAGTCGAAACGGTCATAGTCGTAGCGAATGACCGTTCCCGTCAGCTCGTTTTCCTTGGAGAGCAGGCGGTTGGCGATTCCCCATTGGTAGCGGTAAGCCCCTTTCTCTATGCCGCCTGACCGTACCGACTTGCGTATCTCCCTGCCGAAACAGTCGCGTTCCGTCTTGACAGTCACACCGCCGGAGAAACTTCGCTGCACCTCCAGCCCGGTATTGTCACGTACCCAGGATGCCTGCCAGCTTTCACCTGCCTGCATGGTCTGCAGGTTGCCTTCCCGGTCATAGGTATGGCGGATGTCCGCTCCCAGACTGCTGGTGATGCGGGTGCAGTTGCCTTCGCTGTCATAGGTGCGGCTGACAGTGTATTCTCCCTGCCTTTCCTCTGTAACCAGTCCCGTCTTCCTGTCACGGGTGAACTCCAGCAGGTTCTCGCTGTTCTTCGCCTTGACGAGCATGCCGTCCTTGTCATACGTGTAGAGGAGACCTTCCCGTCATACTGTTCCTCCTTCAGGATATTGTCCAGTCCGTCGTACTGGTATTCCGTCCATTTTCCTCCGGGACGGTTCACACGGGTGACACGACCCGCCCCGTCGCGCTCGTACTCACGCCGCAGACCGTCGAAGCCGGTTTCCGCAACGACCTGTCCCAGCCCGTCCAGCTCGAAGAAATAGTTGTCGCCCACCTCATTGCCGATGCGCCGGAGCTGCAACTCGCTGTTGTAGCCGAATGTAATCCAGTGCCTGTCCTGCTCGCGGCTTTTCAACACCCCCAGCGCCCCATAGGTGAACCTGACCTCGCGGATGTTGTCGCTGGCATGTACCATGTTTCCCATGGCATCGTACTCAAACCGGTGCACGTTGCCGTCCGGTTCTTCCAGCCGTATCAGGTTGTCCGCCCGATTGTAGGCATAACGGGTAACATTGCCTTTCACATCCACCGCCTGCACAAGCCTTCCCCTGCCGTCGTACTCCCACCGGCGGAACAGCCCGTTGGGGAACTGCAGCAGCTCCAGGTCGTACCTGTCGTTGAACGTGAGCGTGTAAACCCGGCCCTGTCCGTCCGTTATGGTACGCAACACGCCTCCCTCGTAGACATATTTCACAGTTTCTCCACCCGGTGTGGTCCGGCTGACGACCCGATCCTGTCCGTCATAGTCCCATGAAAGCCTCTTTCCGCACGGAGTGTAGAGCGAGACCAGGTTGCGGTTGTTGTCATAGTCCAGGAAGGTGTCCTCCCCGTTCTCGTCCGTTATCCGGACCGGCAGTCCGAACTCGTTGTAGGAAGTCTTGCGGGTATAGCCTTCGGGGTTGACCGTTACCTCCAGCTCCTGAAAGCTGTTGTACTGGCGGCGGGTAATTCCCCCGTTGGCATCCACTATCTTGTAGATGAGTTTGTCCTCACCGTAATAATATTCGGTTTCGGCATTTTCCCCATTGCGGATATGGGTATATCCCTTACCGTAACGGATGAAATATTCCATCACGCCTCCATCGCCCCATGTATGCACACAGCGGGCATTCTCACCCTTACCCTCGTATTCCCAATGGAAGGACATACCCCCTTGGTTGGTAAGCTGTACCAGCAGGTGCCCGCCGGAATAGACGAAATGCTTGCTGACATCCAGCGCGTCAATGGTTTCCACCATGTCGCCCCGGTCATCGTAACGGTAGCGGACCAGCTTCACCTCCTCACCGTCCTGATTTACGGAAACGCAGAGCACCCGCCCCGACTCGTCGGTTTCCACTTTCAGGAATTCTCCCCGTGAGGATATGATTCCTGCCAGCCTTCCCCCGAAGCGTATTCGAAGCGGAGCCGGAATCCGTCCTTCGTGGAAATGCCCGATACCATGCGGTAACCGGAGCGGTTTTCAGGACCGTCAAAACGGTATTGCAACCCCCGGATGTCCGTAAGCAGGTAACCCCGGCCATCGAGTGTCCAAGACAACTGTTCCTTGCGGTCAAAATAGGAATCTCCGGGTTTCAGTACGGGCAGGAAAGACTCCCGTCCGTCAGCATGGCGGAATGCGAACGCCCCTTCCTCCAGCTGCCGTATTCCCAGATTGTAGCTGTGGTGCCAGTTGTATCCCAACGGACCGTCCACGGCGGCATCACTGTAATAGGTACGTTCCCATACGACGGGAATCGGCCCCGGAAGCTCAAAGTCCACATTGGTGTGATAGACCCTGCCCGTAGCAGCGTCCACCGGCTCGCCGAAAGTCTTGCACTTGATGGGCTGGAGAATGTCCGCCAGCCTGTTCATGCCTTTTTTCCTCAGCCTGTCGATTAGGTTTTGGAAGCGGTCGCCTATCTTCTTCCACATCTTGCCCAAGCCTTTCAGTCCGAACTTCATCGCCAGCGCAAATACATCAATGGTAGGCGGTCCTCCCACAAGCACGGGATTTCCTACGGATGTGATGGTGGAGAGCATGGAAGTGGGGGCAAGCAGGGCCTTGCTCACCTTCCTGGGCTTCCCCTTGCGGGGAATCGTCGGTATTCCCACAATGTTGCATGAGAGTGCCGGATGTGTGAGGGAGGAACAGGGCGCACCGTCCGCCAGGACAGTGGAACTGCCCATCCACATCTCGGACTCGGACATACCGCTGACCAACGGGGCCGGATGCAATACAAATGCCGGCAGATGCACGATGCCGATACCTGCCTGCGCAATCCACTGGTTATGCACCTTGACCGACGGAGCCATGCTCTTGAGGATGTTGCACGCCACTCCGGCCACTCCATCAGCCGCAGGCGGCATGGCAGCCGCCATGCCGGCCATGAGGTCTGCCATGAGGTCGTACACCTTGCCTACATGAGGCACAGGCATGATGGGAGAGGGAGGGGTAACGGTAGGATGCATGTCTATCCCGATGGACAGGTCGCCGAACTTGGCGACAGGCATACCCGGCATGGAAGGAAGGATTCCGCCCAGACCCGCCTGAATCTCGTCCAAAGCCGCCTTGGAGGCTGAAAAAAGGTCGGCAAAGCCCCGTCTGACGCTGCTGCTACCGGCGGCGTCAGCTATATTCTTGAACACATCTGACATGGTGAGAATTTTTTAGAATGTGAAAAAGAGACAACCGGGTGTTCCAACCGGCACACTCCGGCTGTCCCTGTAAGGACTTACCTATGCATCCTGTGCATAGTCGACTGTTCCAGTCGTTCTCGTCATCCCCTTTTGTACCTTCCAACTTGATGACAAAACTCTTTGCCGGGAAATAAGGAGTCAGGTGAATGTCGAGGAAAATACGGTCTTTCTGCTTCGGATCGCGCTCGAAACGAAGAATCTTGAATTTCTCAATCAAGCGTCCGGGACCCTGTATGCTATCCAAAAACTTGCTGATCTGACCACGCAAATCCCTTTCCGCCTTGCTGTTCCAGTTCTCAAAGGCACGGCGGTTGAGGAAATCCATCAGCACTTTCGTTACCCAATCGAACACACGGACTACGGAATAGGTCTGCAATCCCAAGTTGTCCCCGTTGAACAATGTCTTGGCAGAGAAAGCCATCACCTTGCCGTATTCCTTCACCATCGGAATCAGGCCAATCTTCTCGATTTCGGAAATCTCGCTTTTTTTCAGGTTGAAAGCAACCCCGTCCACCTCGCTCATGGAACCATACTTCTTACCGGCGGTAACCTGTGCCATTACCGTCTTGTACACACTGCCGGCCAATGCCGCAGAAGGAGGAATCAGCAAGTCTTCGGTTTCGCCCAGTTCCGCATAGCGTCCCCGTCCTACCAGATAGTTGCAGGTCATACATACGTTGGACTTGTACACATCGCCTCCCGAAAGATTGGAATCAAAGAACATTTCAATGACATCATCCGGTTTTTCCAGATCAGCGAAATCCGTGTAAATCATCACCTTGTTGTCATGCGCAATCTTTGCCCATTTTTCAACAACCTTGTTGGAACCCAAATATCCCGGGATAACCAGCAGGGAATAGTTGGTACGCAAGTCCAAACGGTCATAATTCGCACGAAGCTCGTTAGCAATGGCATCGATAAAGAAGGAGTTGTCCAAATCGGTAAGCTGGCTCATCGAAGCGTTCACAATGGAGATATTCTTGATCTTGTCGGAATCCGTATTCTTGTAGAAGAGCATGACCGTGCGGTAGGACTTCTCCAACTGCCTGACCTCTTCCACCGCTTTCAGCTGGTTCTGGGATAGCAGACCGGACACCGCCGCAGACTTCTTCTGGCACAGTTCCACCATCTCGCTGATGGATTTGTTGCCTTTCAACATATCGACCCACATCTCAAGCCGTTTTTCCAGTTCCTTGCGCTCAGCCGCCCGTTCGGGGTCGGAAAGGAATATGTTCCGCCGTGCCTTGCGCTCCGGATTCATGTTCTGTATGCCGTCCACGGAAGATTCCAAGACATTGAAACCGCCAAACTTAGCCAGAATCTGCAATTCAGCGTTCAGATTTCTGGACTGCGCCACAGCCTGTTGCTGCTGTACGGCTGCTTCTCTTTGTGTATTCTGTTCGCTCATAACTATCATTCATTAGTGGGGTTAGACTTCTCATT
>ENA-OQHK01000137-OQHK01000137.1-human-gut-metagenome-genome-assembly--contig:-NODE-137-length-14319-cov-3.664177_pt1 | contig 14319 bp, 22 predicted proteins | sample MGYA00242562_ERZ504715 | MGnify/ENA primary metagenome ERZ504715 (study PRJEB26092, sample SAMD00036445) | human gut metagenome | host: Homo sapiens | study: EMG produced TPA metagenomics assembly of...
GGCGCTGACGGCAGCGGAGCTGAAAGCCACCCTGACCGATGCCAAGATCGCAAAAATTTTTGAACCGACCCGGGATGAGCTGGTCATCACCCTGCGCACCCGCACCGATACCTATGCCCTGCTGCTGTCTGCCCGCAGCGGCTCTGCACGGGTGTGTCTGACCGAGGAGACCTTTGAAAACCCCGAAACGCCGCCCTCCTTCTGTATGCTCATGCGCAAGCACCTGACCGGCGGCAGACTGCTGGATGTGCACATGGAGCCGGGCGACCGCATCGTCTACTTTGATTTTCAGTGCACCAACGAGATGGGCGACCTTGTGCGCAATACCCTGTGCGCGGAGCTGATGGGGCGCTACTCCAACCTTGTGCTGGTGCAGAGCGGAAAAATTATCGACGCCCTCAAGCGAGTGGATTTTGAGGACAGCGACGTCCGGCAGCTGCTGCCGGGCTTGCCCTACACCACGCCTCCCAAGCCCGCCCGCCCGGACTTTCTGCTGGTGAGCAGTGCATCCATCGTGGCAGCAGCCTGTCAGCGGGAACTGCCGGTGGCGGATGCTCTGAACAAAACGGTGGCTGGCGTTGGGCCGGTGGTCTGCCGCGAGGCGGCATGGCGCGCCTTTGACGGGGAACATCTGCCCGCCAACGAACTGACCGATGCCCAGAAGCGCAGCCTGATGGCAGCAATCGACGAGCTGAAGGAACTGCACACGCAGGGCGGCTGTCCCTGCAGCGTCACCGCACCGGACGGCAAGCCGGTGGAGTATACCTTCTTCCGTCCGCAGCAGTATGGCGAGCAGTACACCATCCGGGAGTGGCCGTCCTTCAACGCGATGCTGGAGGGCTACTATGCCGAGAAGGACCGCGCTGAGCGGCTGCGCACCAAGAGCAAGGAGCTGCACAAGGCGGTGCACAATATGTATGACCGCGCCCTGCGCAAGCAGGCAGCACGGCAGGAAGAGCTTGCTGCCAGCGGCAAAAGCGAAAAGCTGCGCCTGTACGGTGAGCTGCTGTCTGCAAACCTCTATCTGGCGCAAAAGGGCATGAAGAGCCTGACCGTGCCCAACTGGTACGACGAGGGCAAAGAGGTGACCATCCCGCTGGATCTGCGATTCAGCCCCAGCCAGAACGCCCAGAACTTCTTTAAGAACTACAAAAAGAAGCAGACTGCCGCCCGGATGCTGGTAGATCTGCTGGCAGAGGGCGAAAAGGAGATCGCCTATCTGGAAACGGTGCTCTACGAGGTGGAAAGCGCCTCCGGCGAAGCTGCCCTGAACGAGATCCGCATGGAACTGAAAAATCAGGGCTACCTGAAGTACTACAAGCAGCGGGACAAAAAGCAGAAGCCTGCGGACTTCCTGCGCTATACCTCCAGCGACGGCTTTGAGATCCTGATAGGCCGCAACAACGCCCAGAACGACAAGCTCACCCTGCACACCGCCCGGGGCAAGGACCTGTGGTTCCATGTACAGAAAGCCCCCGGTAGCCACGTTGTGGTCATGAGCCGGGGCGAGGACATCCCGGACACCACCAAGCAGGAAGCGGCGGAGCTGGCGGTCATCCATTCCAGCGCCTACAAGGCGGGCACCGGCGCCAAGGTGGCAGTGGACACCACCGAGGTGAAGAACATCTGGAAAGCAAACGGAGCCAAGCCCGGCATGGTGCTGTACGAGGTGTACACCACCGTCTACATCACCCCGCGGGAAGGGCTGGAGGAGCAGCTGAAGAAGAAATGATCTGAACTGCGCGCCGCGCTGCTCTGCGCATCTTCAGCGGAAGAAAACTTTATAATTTCGGACTGCCGGAGCGTCTGCGGACGCTCCGGCAGTCCATTTTCACGGGAGGGAGTTCTCCTATATAATAGGTATAACCTCTGCCTTTCCCGCCCATACTGATGCTGCAAGGGGACGCGGGGGAGTTTTCCACCGGCAAAAAGCGCTGAGATTGTGCATCTTGCACAGAAAATGCGGCCATTGGCAAAACAGAGAAAATAAAAAAGAAAAATCGTAATTTTCTGCAAAAAACACTTGCCAAATAGACGAAGATGTGATAAAATATCTCTCGGCTGCAAAAGGCTTGTGCGATACAAGTCGTGCAGGCCAGCGATATGCGTTGATGCGGGAGGTTGTCATCCGGCGATAGCTGCGATGGGTTATTTCCGCGGAGTATGTCCGATCTTAGAACCGGGCGAAAAAATTACTGACAGCGATGGAATACGTTCCCTCGGCAGAGAAGTTACTCCTCTGCGAAACGGGCGGAACCAATGTTCGGATTTGATTTGCTAATATGTTTCCGGGAGAACTGCCATGCGGTTCACCGGTTTTTATAGTGCCAAATCGAGGAACACCCGGAACTGTGTAGAGCAATTTATCGGCTCGCCTAGGGCAAAAACAATTTTTCAGGAGGCGTAAGCAATGGCAGTCAAAGAGAAAATCAGAATCCGTCTGCAGAGCTATGATGCTCAGCTGATCGATGCCGCAGCAGAGAAGATCGTGGAGACCGACAAAGCGCACCGGCGCCCGCGTGTCTGGCCCTATCCCCCTGCCCACCGATCGTGAGGTCGTTACCGTTCTGCGCGCTACCCACAAGTACAAGGATAGCCGCGAGCAGTTCGAGAGCCGCACTCATAAGCGTCTGATCGACATTCTGAAGCCGTCCAACAAGACGGTCGAGGCTCTGATGAGCCTCCAGCTCCCCGCTGGCGTGGACATCGAGATCAAGCTGTAAACCGCACACGATCAAATTCGATGCCCTCGTTTCCCGAGGGGTCATGTTGGCAGTGACGTGCGCTGCCAACCAATAACCTTTACAGGAGGAAAAGAAAATGGTTAAAGGCATTATCGGCAAGAAAGTCGGTATGACCCAGCTGTTCGATGAGAGCGGCAAGGTTATCCCCGTCACCGTCATCGAGGCAGGCCCCTGCACCGTCGTGCAGAAGAAGACTGTCGAGAGCGATGGCTATCAGGCTGTTCAGCTGGGCTTCGGCGAGGTTTCCGCCAAGAAGGTCAACAAGGCAGCTGCAGGTCACTTCAAGAAGGCAAACGTTGCCCCCAAGAAGACCCTGCGTGAGTTCCGTCTGGACGACGTTTCCGCAATGAACGTTGGCGACATCCTGAAGGCTGACGTCTTTGCAGCAGGCGACAAGGTTGACGTTGCAGGCGTTTCCAAGGGCAAGGGCTACCAGGGCGTTATCAAGCGCTTTGGCCAGCACCGTCTGCGTGAGAGCCACGGCACTGGCCCGGTGGCACGTCATGCAGGTTCTATGGGCGCTATTTCCAACCCCTCTCGCGTGTTCCCCGGCAAGCGCCTGCCCGGCCACATGGGCTGCGTGCGCGTTACCGTGCAGAACCTGACCGTTGTCAAGGTTGACACCGAGAACAATCTGATCGCTGTCAAGGGTGCGGTTCCCGGTTCCAAGGGCACCATCATCACCCTGGCCAACAGCGTCAAGGCGTAAGGAGGAAAGCTACAATGGCAAAGTTTAATGTAGTCGATATGAACGGTCAGCACGTTAGCGAGATCGAGCTTTCCGACGCCGTGTTCGGTATCACCCCGAATGAGAAGGCTGTCCACATTGCTGTGGTGAACTTCCTGGCCAACCAGCGTCAGGGCACCCAGAACACCAAGATCCGCATGGAAGTTTCCGGCGGCGGCAAGAAGCCTTGGCGTCAGAAGGGCACCGGTCACGCTCGTCAGGGCTCCATCCGTGCTCCGCAGTGGACCCACGGCGGCGTTGCTCTGGGCCCCAAGCCCCGCAGCTACAACTACCACATCAACAACAAGGTCAAGCGTCTGGCTCTGCTGAGCGTCCTGTCCGACAAGGCTGCCAATGGCAACATGGTCGTCGTTGACAAGTTCGCTTGCGACGAGTACAAGACCAAGGCTGTGGTCGCTATGCTGAACGCTGTGGGCGCCGGCAAGAAGAACCTGCTGGTCAACGAGACTGTCGATGCAAAGTTCGTCAAGAGCGCTGGCAACATCGCCGGTGTCAAGACCACCTTCGCAGGCAGCGTGAACACCTACGATGTGCTGAACGCCGACAAGCTGATCATCAGCGTCGACGCAGCTAAGAAGCTCGAGGAGGTGCTTGGCTAATGAAAACCGCACATGATATCATCCTGAAGCCGGTCATTACCGAGAACTCCATGGCTGGCATCGCTGACAAGAAGTACACCTTCAAGGTTGCTACTGATGCCACCAAGGTCGAGATCGCTCAGGCTGTCGAGACCCTGTTCCCCGGCGCTAAGGTCGCTAAGGTCAACACCATTTCCGTGCGTGGCCGCTTCCGCCGCCAGGGCATGCATGCTGGTTACACTGCCGCTTCCAAGAAGGCAATCGTGACCCTGACCAAGGACTCCAAGGAAATCGAGTTCTTCAACAGCATGGTCTAAACCGAACCCGCCGAGGGTTCCTCTATGGGGATATGACCCCGATAATAATTCATAAGATAAACAAAGGAGAATAGCACAATGGCTATCAAAAAGTATGGCCCACTACTCCGGGCCGCCGCGGCATGACCGTCACGGATTACAGCGTCCTGACCAAGGTCGCTCCTGAGCGCAGCCTGCTGGAGCCCATGAAGAAGCACAGCGGCCGCAACAACACCGGTCGTATCACCGTCCGTCATCAGGGCGGCGGCAACCGCACCAAGTATCGTGTCATCGACTTCAAGCGTCAGAAGACCGATATCCCCGCTACCGTCAAGACTCTCGAGTACGATCCGAACCGCAGCGCATTCATCGCTCTGGTCGAGTACACCGATGGCACCAAGAGCTACATCATTGCTCCCGATGGCCTGAAGGTGGGCGACGTGGTCGTCAGCAGCAAGTCTGCCGATATCAAGCCCGGCAACTGCCTGCCCTTCGAGAACATCCCCGTCGGTACCATCATCCACAACATCGAGCTGTATCCCGGCCGCGGCGCTCAGCTGGTTCGTTCCGCTGGCAACATGGCTCAGCTGATGGCTAAGGAGAATGGCTACGCTCTGGTTCGTCTGCCCTCCGGTGAGATGCGCAACGTGCCCGTGAACTGCACCGCAGTCATCGGTCAGGTTTCCAACATCGACCACGAGAACGTCAACCTGGGCAAGGCAGGCCGCAAGCGCCACATGGGCGTGCGTCCCGGCAGCCGTGGTACCGTTATGAACCCCTGCGACCATCCCCACGGTGGTGGCGAGGGCCGCGCACCTGTTGGTCACTCCGGTCCTATGACTCCCTGGGGCAAGCCCGCTCTGGGTCTCAAGACTCGCAAGCATCATAAGCGCTCCGATAAGCTGATCGTGAAGCGTGCAGGTAAGTAAGAGAGGAGTTTAAGACAATGGGTAGAAGCATTAAAAAAGGACCTTTCGTCCAGGCTGCTCTTATGAAGCACGTTGAAGCGATGAACGCTTCCGGCAAGAAGCAGGTCATCAAGACCTGGAGCCGCGCCTCCACGATCTTCCCCGAATTCGTTGGTCACACCTTTGCCGTCCACGACGGCCGCAAGCATGTGCCTGTGTATGTGACTGAGGACATGGTTGGCCACAAGCTGGGTGAGTTCGTTCCCACCCGTACCTTCAAGGGCCACACTGGTAATTCTAAGTAATAGAGGGAGGAACACAACATGGAAGCTCGGGCAATTCTTCGTTATGCCCGCATTAGTCCTCGTAAGGTGTCTATCGTTATGGACCTGATCCGTAACAAGCCCCTGGACGAAGCGCTGGCAATCCTGCAGTACACCCCGAAGGCAGCTTGTGAGCCCCTTCTGAAGCTGGTGAAGTCTGCAGCCGCTAATGCGGAAAACAACTTCAATATGGACAAGAACAATCTGTACGTTGCTGAGTGCTACGTGTGCCCCGGCCCCACGCTGAAGCGCATGATGCCTCGTGCACAGGGCCGCGGCTACCGCATCCTGAAGCGCACCAGCCACATGACCGTTGTTCTGAAAGAGAAAGAGTAAGGAGGGAAAACAATGGGCCAGAAAGTAAATCCGCACGGCATTCGTGTCGGCGTTATTAAAGACTGGGACAGCCGCTGGTTTGCCTCCAAGAAGGATTTCAGCGATAACCTCGTCGAGGATCACAAGATCCGCACTGAGCTGAAGGCTCAGCTGAAGGACGCTGGTGTCCCCAAGATCGAGATCGAGCGTACTGTGGATCCTTCCACTTCCGCTCCTCGCGTGACTGTTAACATCTACTGCGCTAAGCCGGGCATGGTCATCGGCAAGGGCGGCGAAGAGCGCATCGCCCTGCAGAACAAGCTGACCAAGGAGTATGGCAAGACCGTTATCGTCAATGTCATCGAGGTGAAGAGCCCCTCCACCAACGCACAGCTGGTTGCTGAGGACATCGCTCGTCAGCTGGAGAACCGCGTCACCTTCCGTCGTGCTATGAAGCAGTGCATGCGCAATGCCATGAGCCCCCGCGATCGCGCAACCGTTCCCGCAAAGGGCATCAAGGCAATGTGCTCCGGCCGTCTGGGCGGCGCTGATATCGCCCGCACCGAGAGCTACCACGAGGGCACCATCCCCCTGCAGACCCTGCGTGCCGACATCGACTACGGCTTTGCAGAGGCTGCTACCACCTACGGCCGCATCGGCGTTAAGGTGTGGATCTACAAGGGCGAGGTCCTCAAGAGCGCAAAGACCGCTCCTAAGAAGGAAGGAGGCAACAAGTAATGTTACTGCCTAAGCGTGTTAAGTACCGCCGCGTTCAGCGCGGCCGCATGACCGGCAAGGCTACCCGCGGCAACGTGGTGTGCCAGGGTCAGTACGGCCTTGTTGCTCTGGAGCCGGCATGGATCTCCTCCAAGCAGATCGAGGCTGCCCGTGTTGCCATGACTCGTTACATCAAGCGTGGCGGCAAGGTTTGGATCAAGATCTTCCCCGATAAGCCCGTGACTGAAAAGCCCGCTGAGACCCGCATGGGCTCCGGTAAGGGCTCTCCCGAATACTGGGTTGCAGTCGTGAAGCCCGGCCGCGTGATGTTCGAGCTGGCAGATGTCGATGAGGCAACTGCTCGCGAGGCTCTGCGTCTGGCTATGCACAAGCTGCCCATCAAGTGCAAATTTGTTGTCCGTGAGGACTCCGTGAAGGAGGATGGCACCAATGAAGGCTAATGAACTCCGCGAAATGCAGACCGCAGAGCTGACCAGCAAGCTGGCAGATCTGAAGGCTGAGCTGTTTAACCTGCGCTTCCAGCATGCCATCAACCAGCTGGACGAACCCCGGCCGCATCGAAGCAGTCAAGAAGGACATCGCCCGCGTGATGACCGTTCTGGCTGAGAAGCAGTAAGGAGGTTAAACGATGGAAGAACGTAATCTGAGAAAGACCCGCGTCGGCGTTGTCGTGTCCGACAAGATGGATAAGACCATCGTGGTTGCCGTTAAGGATAGCGTGCAGCACCCCCTGTACAAGAAGATCCTGAAGCGTACCGTGAAGTTCAAGGCTCGTGACGAGCAGAACGAGTGCGGTATCGGTGACCGTGTTGAGATCATGGAGTGCCGCCCCCTGAGCAAGGATGTGCGCTGGCGCCTGGTCCGTATCGTTGAGAAGGCAAAGTAATCTTTGCCCGCTGCTTTGAACAGTTTGAAAGGAGATATCTGATATGGTTCAGATGCAAACTTATCTCAAAGTTGCCGACAACACCGGTGCCAAGGAGCTGATGTGCTTCCGTGTGCTGGGCGGCACCCGCAAGAGATACGCAAACATTGGTGACGTCGTGGTCTGCTCTGTCAAGAAGGCAGCCCCCGGCGGCTCCGTTAAGAAGGGCGACGTCGTCAAGGCTGTCATCGTGCGCAGCAAGCATGGCGTGCGCCGCGACGACGGTTCCTACATCCGTTTTGATGAGAACGCCGCCGTTATCGTTATGGCCGACAAGAACCCCAAGGGTACCCGTATCTTTGGACCTGTTGCTCGCGAGCTGCGTGATGCCGGCTACACCAAGATCCTGAGCCTGGCTCCGGAATCGCTGTAAGGAGGTTTTAAAAATGAATAATCTTCATGTTAAAACCGGCGACAACGTGATGATCATCAGCGGCAAGGACAAGGGCCACACTGGTAAGGTCCTGCAGGTCAGCCCCGCTGAAGGCAAGGTCATCGTTGAAGGCCAGAACATGGTTACCAAGCACGTCAAGCCTCGCCGTCAGGGCGAGCAGGGCGGCATCGTCAAGGCTGAGGGTGCTATGTACGCATCCAAGGTCATGCCCGTCTGCCCCAAGTGCGGCAAGGCCGTGCGCGTGGGCCATGTCGAGAAGGACGGTAAGATGGTCCGCGTCTGCAAGAAGTGCGGCGCTGAGCTGTAAGGAAAGGAGTAAGGAACAATGGCTCGTTTGAAAGAACAGTATGTCAATGAAATTGCTCCTGCTCTGAACTCTAAGTTCGGTTACAAGAGCGTTATGCAGATCCCCAAGCTGGACAAGGTCGTCATCAACGTTGCCTGCGGCGAAGCCAAGGACAACGAGAAGATCCTGGAAGCTGTTATGAAGGATCTGGGCCAGATCACTGGCCAGAAGGCAGTCGTCTGCCGTGCCAAGAAGAGCGTTGCTAACTTCAAGCTGCGCCAGGGCACTCCCATCGGCTGCAAGGTCACCCTGCGTGGTGAGCGTATGTACGAGTTTGTCGATCGTTTCTTCAACGTCGCTCTGCCCCGTGTCCGCGACTTCCGCGGCATCAACGGCAACGGCTTTGACGGCCGCGGCAACTTTGCATGCGGCATCAAGGAGCAGATCATCTTCCCCGAGATCGACTTTGATAAGGTCGATGCAGTCCGCGGCATGGATGTCTGCTTCGTCACCACCGCAAAGACTGATGAGGAGGGCAAGGAGCTGTTGAAGGCTCTGGGCGCTCCCTTCGCAGAGAACAACTAAGGGAGGAGATTTGTACAATGGCTAAACTGTCTATGAAGCTGAAGCAGTCTCGTCCTGCTAAGTTCTCTACCCGTGCATACACCCGCTGCCGCATCTGCGGCCGTCCCCACTCCGTGCTGCGTAAGTACGGTGTGTGCCGTGTGTGCTTCCGTGAGCTGGCCTACAAGGGCGAGATCCCGGGCGTGAAGAAAGCTTCCTGGTAATTTACCAGAGGGCTGGATAATTTGTCGGATATCCGCCCCGGGGCAAACAACTTGTTTCGGGGCGGTATCATTATAAAAACACTGAGAGCTAATCTAAGGAGGTTAGTGGCAAATGCAGATTACTGATCCTATCGCGGACCTGCTGACTCGCATCCGCAACGCTAGCACTGCCAAACACCCTTCTGTGGAGATCCCCGCTTCCAACATGAAGAAGGCTATCTGCCAGATTCTGGTTGACGAGGGCTACATCAAGGGTATGCAGGTCAAGAACGATACCGTTCAGGGCACCATCGTTGTCACCCTGAAGTACCAGGCTAACGGCGAGCCCGTTATTGCCGGCCTGCGCCGTGTGTCCAAGCCCGGCCTGCGCATCTACACCAACTGCGAGGATATGCCCAAGGTCATGAAGGGCCTGGGCACCGCAATCATTTCCACCTCTAAGGGCATCATGACCGATAAGGCTGCTCGTGCTGCGCACGTTGGCGGCGAGGTCCTGGCCTTTGTGTGGTAAGAAAGGGGTAAAAGACAATGTCGAGAATTGGAAGAAAACCCATCGTCATTCCTGCCGGCGTCACTGTTACTGTTGATGAAGCAGCACACACCGTCGCTGTCAAGGGCCCCAAGGGCAGCCTGAATTCCAACTTCCACCCCCTGATGACCGTTAAGGTCGAGGGCAATGAAGTTCTGGTTACCCGCCCCAATGACGATCCCCAGGCCCGCAGCCTGCACGGCCTGACCCGTACCAACATCGCTAACATGGTCAACGGTGTTGTGAACGGCTACGAGAAGAAGCTGGAGATCGTGGGCGTTGGCCTGCGCTGCCAGAAGCAGGGCTCCAACCTGGTCATGAACCTGGGCTTCTCTCATCAGGTGAATATCCCCGATACCGAGGATTGCACCATTGTGTGGCAGGATCCCAACCACTTCTCTGTTACCGGTATCGACAAGCAGAAGGTCGGCCAGTATGCTGCAGAGATCCGCGGCAAGAAGCCGCCTGAGCCGTACAAGGGCAAGGGCATCCGCTACGCCGGCGAGGTCGTCAAGCACAAAGAAGGCAAGGCCGGTAAGGGCAAGAAATAAGGTAAGGAGTGAAAGACAATGGTTAAGCAGATCGACAAGAACGAAGCTCGTCTTCGTCGTCATCGCCGCGTTCGCAACAAGATCAGCGGCACCGCAGCACGTCCTCGCCTGGATGTTTTCCGCTCCGCCAAGCACATCTACGCTCAGATCATCGATGATGAGCAGGGCGTTACTCTGGTGTCGGCGTCCACTATGGACAAGGACTTCAACGGCAACGGCGGCAACGTCGAGGCCGCTGCTGAGATCGGCAAGAAGGTTGCAGCAAAGGCTCTGGAAAAGGGCATCACCGAGGTCGTGTTCGACCGTGGTGGCTACGTTTATCATGGCCGTGTTAAGGCCCTGGCTGATGGCGCCCGTGAGGGCGGCCTGAAGCTGTAATGAGAGGAGGAAACACATTATGGCTATGAGAAACCGTGAAGACGACGGCATGATCACCAAGGTTGTGTCTATCAACCGCGTTTCCAAGACTGTCAAGGGCGGCCGCATCATGAAGTTTGCTGCTCTGGTTGTCGTTGGCGACGGCAAGGGTACCATCGGCTACGGCATCGGCAAGTCCGGTGAAGTTCCCGAGGCTATCCGCAAGGGTGAGGCCGCTGCCAAGAAGAACATGCACAAGGTTGCCCTGAAGGGCACCACCATCCCCCACGAGATCGTCGGCAAGTACGGCGCAGGCGCTGTTCTGCTCAAGCCGGCTGCACCCGGTACCGGTATGATCGCCGGCGGCCCCGTGCGTGCCGTCATTGAGGCTGCTGGCATCAAGGACGTTCGTGCGAAGTCTATGCGTTCCAACAACCCCATCAACGTTGTTGCTGCTACCTTTGCAGGTCTGTGCGGTCTGGTCAGCGCCGAGTCTGTCGCTGAGAAGCGCGGCAAGACCGTGAAAGAAATTCTGGGTTAAGGAGGTAACAAACCATGGCAGATAAGATGCTCAAGATCGAGCTGAAGAAGAGCCTGATCGGCCGCGGCGCTAAGCAGATCGCTACCGCTGAGGCCCTGGGCCTGAAGAAGCCGGGCGACGTTACCGTTCAGCCTGACAATGCCGCTACGCAGGGCAAGATCGCAAAGATCGGCTTTATGCTCAGCGTCACCGAAGCCTAATAGCAGGGGGTATACGCATAATGAAACTTCATGAACTGCACGCTATTCCCGGTGCAAACAAGGCTGTGACCCGCAAGGGCCGCGGCATTGGCTCCGGCAATGGCAAGACTGCCGGTTTCGGCAGCAAGGGCCAGAAGGCCCGTTCCGGCGTGAAGCACGCTGGTTTCGAGGGCGGCCAGATGCCTCTGGCACGCCGCCTGCCGAAGGTTGGCTTTAACAACATCTTTGCTACCCAGTATGCCATCGTCAACGTGGCTGATCTGGAGGCTGCTTTCAATGCCGGCGATGTCGTCGATACCGAGGCTCTGAAGGCTAAGGGTCTGGTCAAGAAGACTCTGGACGGCGTTAAGGTTCTGGGCAACGGCGAGCTGACCAAGGCTCTGACCGTGAAGGCCGCAGCCTATTCCGCTTCTGCCAAAGAGAAAATCGAGAAGGCAGGCGGAAAGGCTGAGGTGATGTAAGGTGTTCCAGACATTCCGTAACGCATGGAAGATCCCCGAGCTTAAAAATCGTCTTCTGTTCACGCTGGCGATCCTCGTGGTTTACCGTCTTGGCTGTGCCATCCCCGTGCCGTTCGTTTCCGGCTCTGCTCTGACGCAGATGTTTGCAAACGGCGATATGCTCTCGTACCTCAATATGATGAGCGGCGGCGCACTGGCAAGATGCACGCTCTTCGCGTTAGGTGTGACACCCTATATCAACGCCTCTATTATTGTGCAGCTGCTGACTGTAGCCATTCCTTCGCTGGAAAATCTGGCAAAGGAAGCGGATGGCCAGCAGAAGCTGCAGCAGATCAACCGGTACGCCGGTGCCGTGGTCGCACTGATCATGAGCATTGGCTACTACTTCGTGATCCGCAATATGGGTGCACTGAAGTATGTTTCCGGCGCAGTCGGCGTGTTCGCCGCTGTGGTCATCATCGCCACCTTCGTTGCAGGTGCTCAGCTGATCACCTGGGCGGGCGAGCAGATCGATGACAAGGGCATCGGCAACGGTGTTTCCCTTCTGATCTTCGCCTCCATCGTTTCCAACTGGTCCTCGCTGTACACCTCTGTGACGGGTCTGCTGACCCGCGCAGCGGCTGGCGAGCCTCAGTTCTATATCCTGCTGCCCGTTCTGGTAGTTCTGGCACTGGTCGCTGTGGTCTTTGTGGTGGTCATGACCAACGCAGAGCGCCGCATTACCATCCAGTACGCCAAGCGTGTGGTGGGCCGGAAGCAGATGGGCGGCCAGAACAGCTACCTGCCCCTGAAGCTGAACATGAGCGGCGTCATGCCCATCATCTTCGCTTCGGCACTGGTGTCCATCCCGGGCACCATCGGCAGCTTTTTGCAGATCGATCAGACCGCTCACCCGGTCTGGTATGCGTTCTTCCATACCTTCAACTACACCTCCTGGCTGTACGTTGTGATCTACCTGCTGCTGATTTTGGCATTCAACTACTTCTATGTGGCCATCCAGTACAACCCTGTTGAGATCGCCAACAATCTGCGCCGCAATAACGGCTCGATCCCCGGCTTCCGTCCCGGCAAGCCGACCAGCGATTTCCTGACCCGCACCCTGAATAAGATCACCCTCATGGGTGCCATCTTCCTGGCTGCGGTGGCTGTACTGCCGATCATTCTGGGCAACCTGACCGGTATGAGCATCCAGCTGGGCGGTACCAGCCTGCTGATCGTGGTTGGTGTGGCACTTGATACCACCCGCAGCCTCGATAGCTTTATGACCATGCGCAACCACAAGGGGTTCCTTGGTTGATCTAAAACAAAAGCACTGATGTGAGAAAGCACTGGAAAGGGGAGCATGCTCGTACTTTTCAGTGCTTTTTTGCTTTGAAGGGGCGTTAGTTCCTTCAAACATCAAATAAGAGGCTCCTTTGATAGAGGAAAGGAAGAATACCTATGAATCTGATTCTGTTAGGCGCACCCGGCGCGGGCAAAGGCACCCAGGCCGAGATCATCTGCGCAAAGCTGAACATCCCCTCCATCAGCACCGGCAACATCCTGCGCGCTGCTGTCAAGGAAGGCACCGAGATGGGCCTGAAGGCAAAGAGCTTCATGGACGCTGGCGCTCTGGTGCCCGATGAGGTCATCATCGGCATCCTGAAGGAACGCCTGGCACAGGACGACTGCGCCAACGGTTTCATCCTGGACGGCGTGCCCCGCACCATCGCTCAGGCCGAGGCCATCGAGACCATGGGCATCCGCATCGACAAGGTGCTGGAGCTGTCTGTGGCGGACGATGTCATCGTGGAGCGGATGAGCGGCCGCCGCGTCTGCGAGAAGTGCGGCGCAAGCTACCACATCATCAACAAGAAGAGCAAGGTCGAGGGTGTGTGCGACCTGTGCGGCGGCAAGACCGTCATCCGCAAGGACGACCAGCCCGCTACCGTTCTGGATCGCCTGAAGGCTTACCACGAGCAGACTGAGCCGCTGGTGGCGTTCTACCGTGAGCGCGGCAAGCTGGCCGTGATCCCCTTCTGCCCCTCCATCGAGGAGACGACCGCTGAAGTGATGAAGGCACTGGAGGCATAATTGTGATCCAAATCAAGAATGCGAAAGAACTGGACGGAATGCGCAGGGCCAATGCCCTGAGCGCAGCTGCCCTGAAGTATGGCGGCCAGCACATTGAGGCTGGCATGACCACCTGGGAACTGGATAAGCTGATCTACGATTTCATCGTAAAGCACGGCGGTACCCCCAACTTCAAGGGACTGTACGGTTTCCCGGGAACGGCCTGCATCAGCCTGAATGATACCATCATCCATGGCATCCCGTCGCATGATATCGTCATCCGCCCGGGCGACATCGTCAGCATCGACACCGGTGCAAAGGTCGATGGCTTCAACGGCGACAACGCCTGCACCTATGCGGTGGGCAAGATCGACCTGGAGGCTCAGCGTCTGCTGGACGTGACCAAGGCTGCTCTGTACAAGGGCATCGAGGCTGCCAAGGCAGGCAACCGCATCGGTGATATCGGCTACGCCGTGCAGAGCTACTGCGAGGATGCCGGTTTCTCGGTGGTGCGCGAGTTCGTAGGTCACGGCACCGGCAAGGAGCTGCACGAAGATCCGGAAGTGCCCAACTACGGCCATCAGG
>ENA-OQHK01000139-OQHK01000139.1-human-gut-metagenome-genome-assembly--contig:-NODE-139-length-14283-cov-2.383936_pt1 | contig 14283 bp, 10 predicted proteins | sample MGYA00242562_ERZ504715 | MGnify/ENA primary metagenome ERZ504715 (study PRJEB26092, sample SAMD00036445) | human gut metagenome | host: Homo sapiens | study: EMG produced TPA metagenomics assembly of...
CTGGGACAGATGGAGAAGCCGGATGTGGAGAGCATCGAAGGTCTGCCGCCGGCCATTTCCATTGATCAGAAATCTACCAACCGCAATCCCCGTTCCACAGTAGGAACAGTGACAGAAATCTATGATTATTTCCGACTTCTGTATGCCAGAGTGGGAATCCCTCATTGTCCGAAGTGCGGAAGAGAGATTAAGAAGCAGACAGTTGACCAGATGGTAGACAGTATCATGTCTTTTTCCGGAGAGAACGAAGATCCAGCTTCTGGCGCCTGTTGTGCGGGGGCGCAAGGGAACTCATGCAAAGCTTCTGGAGCAGGCAAAGAGAAGCGGATATGTACGTGTGCAGATTGACGGAAACCTGTATGAGCTTTCCGAGGAGATCAGTCTGGACAAGAATATCAAGCATAATATAGAGATTGTGGTAGACCGTCTGATCGTGAAGCCCGGGATTGAGAAAAGACTCTCAGATTCCATTGAGACAGTGCTGGATCTGGCAGAGGGCCTTCTGATGGTAGATACTATGGATGGAAATATTCACAATTTCAGCCAGAGTTTCTCCTGTCCTGACTGTGGTATCAGTGTAGATGAGATCGAACCGAGAAGCTTTTCTTTCAATAATCCTTTTGGCGCCTGTCCGGACTGTCTGGGACTTGGGTATAAAATGGAATTTGATATTGATCTGATGATCCCGGATAGATCTCTGAGTATCCTGGATGGTGCCATTGTGGTCACAGGATGGCAGTCTTGCACAAATGAGGGAAGCTTTTCCAGGGCAATCCTGGATGCTCTTGCCAGAGAATATGATTTCAGCCTGGCAACACCTTTTGAGGAGTATCCGGAGAAGATACAGGACATTCTGATCAACGGAACTAATGGACATTCTGTAAAGGTTTACTATAAAGGGCAGCGCGGAGAGGGCGTTTACGATGTGGCGTTTCCGGGGCTGATCCGAAATGTGGAGCAGCGTTACAGAGAGACAGGCTCTGATGCCATGAAGCAGGAGTATGAATCTTTCATGCGCATTACTCCATGTAAAACCTGTAAAGGTCAGAGACTGAAGAAGGAATCACTGGCTGTGACTGTGGCGGATAAGAATATTTATGAGGTCACCAATCTTTCCATAGAGAAGCTGAAAGCCTTTCTGGCGGATATGCAGCTCTCCGAGCAGCAGCAGCTTATCGGCAGACAGATTCTGAAGGAAATCAGGGCAAGGGTAAGTTTCCTGTCAGATGTAGGACTGGATTATCTTTCATTGGGACGTGCGACAGGAACTCTTTCCGGCGGCGAGGCGCAGAGAATCCGTCTGGCTACCCAGATTGGTTCCGGGCTGGTAGGAGTTGCCTATATTCTGGATGAACCGAGTATCGGACTTCACCAGAGGGATAATGACAGACTTCTTGGTTCTCTGATGAAACTGCGTGATCTTGGAAACAGCCTGATCGTTGTGGAGCATGATGAAGATACCATGCGTGCCGCAGACTGTATTGTAGATATAGGTCCCGGTGCAGGGGAGCATGGCGGACAACTGGTTGCCATGGGAACTGCAGAGGATTTGATGAAGAACGAGGATTCCATCACAGGAGCTTATCTGAGCGGAAAATTAAAAATCCCGGTACCTTTGGAGAGACGGAAGCCAACCGGTTTTCTTACTGTCAAGGGGGCGGCAGAGAATAATCTCAAGAATATCGATGTGAAGATACCTCTTGGGATCATGACCTGTATCACAGGAGTTTCGGGCTCAGGTAAGAGCTCTCTGATCAATGAGATTCTTTATAAACGCCTGGCAAGAGATCTGAACCGGGCAAGAGTGATTCCGGGAAAACATAAGGATATTCTGGGAACAGACCAACTGGATAAGGTTATCAATATTGACCAGTCACCTATTGGCCGTACTCCACGTTCCAATCCTGCGACTTATACCGGGGTATTTGACCAGATCAGAGATCTTTTTGCAGCAACAGCAGATGCCAAGGCAAAAGGATATAAGAAAGGACGATTCAGTTTTAATGTAAAGGGCGGAAGATGTGAGGCATGCAGCGGTGACGGTATTATCAAAATTGAGATGCATTTCCTTCCGGACGTATATGTACCATGCGAGGTCTGCAAAGGTAAGAGATATAACAGAGAAACCCTGGAAGTAAAGTATAAGGATAAGAATATTTACGATGTGCTGAATATGACGGTGGAGGAAGCACTGACTTTTTTTGAGAATGTTCCTTCTATTAAAAGAAAGATACAGACTCTTTATGATGTAGGACTTTCCTATATCCGGCTGGGACAGCCGTCCACAGAGCTTTCCGGAGGAGAGGCACAGAGGATCAAGCTTGCCACAGAGCTGAGCAAGCGCAGCACAGGTAAGACTATCTACATTCTGGATGAGCCTACCACAGGTCTGCATTTTGCGGATGTGCATAAGCTGGTGGAGATTCTGAAACGATTATCGGAGGGCGGTAATACAGTAGTTGTGATCGAGCATAATCTGGATGTGATTAAGACCGCAGATTATATCATTGATATCGGACCGGAGGGTGGAGACAAAGGAGGTACCGTAGTTGCTCAGGGAACTCCTGAGGAGGTGGCACAGTCACCGGTTTCCTATAACCGGAAAATATGTAAAGAAATATCTGAAATAATCTTGAAATCATATTGCAGGACTTTCTTTTTAAATGGAAGTTGTATATAATAGAAGAGATTATTTATAGCAATTCTCGTAAATAATATATTTTGATCCGGCTTATCAGGATGTGAAGCCCTGTTGGACTGTTTTGATCGCATTATTTTATGGAGTTGTTATAACTAAACCGGATAAGTCCCCGGTAGAGACTGTAAAAAGTAATGATCAGTTGAAGGGGATGAGGAGAACGTAAGAACAGAAAGGGGATTTCCATGCCGACAAGTGATATTGGAATTGACCTGGGAACCAGGAACAGTCTGGCTTATTCTACAGGAAAAGGGCTTGTGCTAAATGAGCCTTCGATCGTAGTTTATGATAAAAATACAGAGAAGATACGTGCGATCGGTGAAGAAGCCCGTCTGATGGAAGGGCGCATTACTTCAGATATGGAGATCATCCGTCCCATCAGACAGGGCGTGATCGTTGATTATACAGTTACAGAGAAGATGTTGAAATACTTTATATCCAGAGCAATAGGAAGAAGAGCTTTCCGCAAGCCCAGGATCAGTATCTGTGTTCCCAGTGGAATTACAGAGATTGAGAAAAAGGCAGTGGAGGAAGCAACCTATCAGGCTGGTGCCAGAGATGTCTATATGGTGGAGGAACCTATAGCTGCGGCAATCGGAGCCGGGGTGGATGTGACCAAGCCCTTTGGAAATCTGGTCGTAGACATTGGAGCCGGAACTTCGGATGTTGCGGTTATCTCTCTTGCGGGGGTTGTGGTTTCCGCTTCTGTGAAAGTTGCAGGGGACACTTTTAATCAGGCTATACTGAACTATGTGAGAAAGAATCATGGACTTTTTATCGGAGAAGATATGGCAGAGAAGATCAAAATTCAGATTGGTACGGCTATAGAGGAATCAAATCCGAGAACAATGGAAGTAAAGGGGAGAAATGTGATTACCGGTCTGCCGAAGACAGTGACACTTACCTCAGAAGAAATACGTGTGGCGTTAAAGGATGCTACAAGCCAGATTGTGGAGACTGTTCATGGAATTCTGGAAAAGACACCGCCGGAACTGGCTGCGGATATTGTAGACAGAGGAATCGTACTTACAGGCGGCGGTGCTCTTCTTCATGGGATGGATACACTGATCGAGCAGAGAACCGGAGTAAGTACACTGACTGTGCAGGATGCAATGAGCGTGGTCGCAGTGGGAACCGGTAAGTATGCAGAGGTAATGGCACGTTTTGACGGATAAAGCAGGAGGTACTGCACAGTGCAGTGCCTTTTTGCGTTGTCAGAGGCTCAAAGAAGCAGGAGGTGTGGAGAAAAGCACATGAGTGAAACTGTCACAGGATACATAGATCATGTTATTTTCAGAAATGAAAATAACGGATATACAGTTATGGTACTGAAAGGTACAAAAAAAGAGGAAGAGCTGACCTGCGTGGGAAGTTTCCCTGCGATCACACAGGGGGCATCTATTGAAGCAACCGGAGTATATATCCATCATCCGGTATATGGCAAACAGTTTCAGATCAGTTCTTTTACAGAGAAGATGCCGGAGGATACATATGGAATAGAACGTTATCTGGGTTCGGGCGCCATCAGGGGAATCGGTGCTGCACTGGCTGCCAGGATCGTGCGGAAGTTTGGAGATGACACACTCCGTATCGTAGAAGAAGAGCCGGAGCGGCTTGCAGAGGTAAAGGGGATCAGTGAGAAAAAAGCCCGGGAGATCGCTGCGCAGGTAAGTGAGAAGGCAGAGATGCGAAAAGTAATGATCTTTCTGCAGAAATATGGGATTTCCCTGAACCTGGGCGCAAAGATTTATCAGAAATATAAGGAATCTGTCTATACGATCCTTCAGGAGAATCCTTATAGACTTGCGGAAGATATTTCCGGTGTGGGATTTAAGATTGCTGATGAGATTGCTGCCAGAGTCGGTATTCACGCAGACTCAGATTACAGAATCCGCAGCGGAATGCTGTATACTCTTCTGCAGGCTTCGGGAGAAGGACATACTTATCTTCCGAGGGAACAGTTATTTACAAGATGTGCCAGACTTCTGGGAGTAGATGAATCCTATATGGAGAAACATCTTATGGATATGGTTATTGACAGGAAGCTGGTGCTGAAAGAAAAAAGCGGAGAAACTATCGTTTATCCGGCACAGTATTATTATCTGGAACTGAACACTGCCAGGATGCTTAATGAACTGAATATTGTGTGTCCTGAGGATAAAGAGCTTGTCAGGCACAGAATTGAGCTGATCGAGAAAGAGACAGGAACTGTTCTGGATGAAATGCAGAAGAAAGCAATCACTGAAGCAGCGGATCATGGACTCTTTATTCTTACAGGAGGCCCCGGTACAGGTAAAACGACAACGATCAATGCGATCATCCGCTTTTTTGAGGGAGAAGGTGCAGAGATTCGGCTGGCTGCACCTACCGGACGTGCTGCAAAGAGAATGACAGAGACTACCGGATATGAGGCGCAGACAATTCACCGTCTGCTGGAACTGAATGGAATGCCGGAAGAAGAGAGGGACGGGCATTCAGCTAAATTCGAGAGGAATGCGCAGAATCCGCTGGAGGCAGATGTGATCATTATTGATGAAATGTCTATGGTGGATATCCATCTGATGCATTCTCTTCTTCTTGCAGTAGTAGCAGGAACCAGACTGATCCTTGTGGGGGATGAGAATCAGCTTCCGAGTGTAGGCCCGGGCAATGTGCTGAGAGATATTATCCGAAGCAGATGTTTCCCTGTAGTGGAACTGACTAAGATATTCAGACAGGCATCAGAGAGTGATATTGTTGTAAATGCTCATAAGATAAATAAGGGAGAACAGGTTCAGATCAATAATAAGAGCAGAGATTTCTTTTTTCTGAAGAGATATGATGCAGATATCATTATAAGAGTAGTGATCGCGCTGATCCAGGAGAAACTGCCGCGCTATGTAGATGCCAAACCCTTTGAGATACAGGTACTGACACCTATGAGAAAGGGACTTCTGGGAGTAGAGCGGCTGAACCAGATCCTGCAGAGATACCTGAATCCGCCGGAAGACGGGAAATCCGAGAGGGCGGTTGGAGACCGGCTGTTCCGCACAGGGGACAAGGTCATGCAGATCAGAAATAATTATCAGATGGAATGGGAAATCCGGGGACGATATGGGGTTGTCATTGAGAAAGGCGTGGGAGTATTTAACGGAGACACCGGAATCCTCAGGGAAATCAATGAATTTGCTGAGACAGCAGAAGTGGAATTTGAGGATGGACGTTTTGCAATGTACTCGTTCAAACAGCTGGAGGAACTGGAACTTGCATATGCTATTACAATCCACAAGTCTCAGGGATCTGAGTATCCGGCAGTCATACTTCCATTGCTTTCCGGACCACAGATGCTTTTAAACAGGAACCTTCTTTATACCGCAGTTACCAGAGCAAGAAAATGTGTGACGGTTGTGGGAAACGAGGAGACCTTTGTAGAGATGATACGCAATGAAAAACAGCAGAAGAGATACAGTGCACTGGATGAACGGATCAGAGAACTGAGTGAGACTACAGGGGATAATAATACAGATGGTGAAGAATGATATTGCAGACTGTGATCTGATGACTGAATAATAACAGAGAAAAAATTTATTCCGATAATATGAAAAAAAACAGAAATACAGAGGATAGCAAAACAAAGAGTAAAAATAGTGGAAGGAAATGGAAATGAAACGGTTTCTGAACATGGTTGCTGATATTTTTTACCCGAGATGCTGTCCGGTCTGTCAGAAAATACTGGCAGACCAGCGAAGGATGATCTGTCCGGAATGCGAGAAAGAACTTCGCCCGATTGGTCATCCCAGATGTTATAAATGTGGAAAGCCCATAGAAACAGGGGAATACTGCAGGGACTGTCAGAAACACAGGCATGTGTATGAACAGGGAAGAGGTATTTTTGTCTATGATGGCATAATGAGAAGATCTGTTACCAGATATAAGTACTATGGATGCAGAGAATACGGTGATTTTTACGCCAGAGCAATGTATCGATATGCACAGAAAGAATTGCGGGAATGGAAGCCGGATCTGATCGTGCCGGTTCCGGTACACAGGTCGAAAGAGCGGCAGAGAGGTTTTAATCAGGCTGCATATCTGGCGGAGAAACTCGGTCATTATACCGGGATTTCCACAGATGTCAATATTGTGCAGAAAGTTTTAAAGACAAAGTCGCAGAAAAAACTGAATGCTTTGCAGAGAAGAAAAAACCTGGAAAAAGCGTTCTGCGTGACCGGAGATGTCAGGGGAAAGAATATCCTGGTGATAGATGATGTGTATACAACAGGAAGTACGATCGATGCAATGGCCGGATGCCTGAAGAGAAAAGGTGCCGGAAATGTTTATTTTCTTACGGTTTGCATAGGCAGGAGATAAGAAAAAACACTTTTCATACATAATGATATATGTTACAATTAATCTGTATGATTATATGAATGATATCAGGTTGTTGCTGAGAACAGAGTGAACAGTAATAGCGGATTATAGCAAAAGGAAAAGCATACAGTAAGGAGTAATTTATGTTAAATGAAGAGAAGATAAAAATCATGAATAAACTTGCCATGTATGAACAGGGTGAAGGAAAGAAATATCTTCCGGTCAGCAGGTACTACCGTAGTGATTATATCGGACTTGCCATGATTAAGAATTTTTTCCTTGTTACGATTGGGTATTGCCTGATTCTGGCCGGTATCGCAGCATATTTTGCTGAATATCTGATAGATAATGTTCATAAGATGAACCTTGTTTCACTGGGCGTGGAAGTTATTCTGGGGTATGTGGCAGTGCTGGTACTGTTTTCTGTCCTGACATATATCCAATATACGGTGAAATACCACAAAGCAAAGAAAAGTGTGAAAAATTATTATGAAGAACTTACACAATTAAGTAAAATCTACGGTCGCGAAGATAAAAAATACTTCAGCCAGAGGAGTTACAGGAGGATATAAAAAATGACAGCATTACTCGAATTAAAACAGCGAATAAAGAATTTATACAGCCAGTATGAGATTTATATCCTGCCTGTCTTACGTTTCGTTCTGGCAATGGTTTATTTCATATGGATCAATACCAATATGGGATATATGAAGCAGATCGATAATATATTTATTGTTCTGATCCTTGCACTGATCTGTTCCATTCTTCCTTCAGGTGTAATGATTTTTGTAGGATTTGCCCTGATGGTCGCACATGGTTATGCACTGGGGATAGAAGTTGCAGGTTTTATGCTTGTGCTGATCCTGTTTATGGCAATTCTCTTCCTGAGATTCAGTTCAGACAATAATTTAGTACTTGTATTTACACCGCTTTCCTTTGGGTTCAAGTGTTCCGACGCTTCTTCCTATCGGAAGCGGACTTTTTGTGCAAATGCGTTTTTCTGCACTTCCTGCAGGCTGCGGAGTGATTATTTACTATTTTATCCGTTTTATACGTGTACAGCATAAACTTCTGGAAAACCCGGATGTTGCCATAGCTGACAATTAAAACTTCTGACAGATGGAATCGTGCAGAACTGGGGAATGTGGATCACAGTGATTGCCTTTATCGCAGTGATTCTGCTGGTGAATCTGATACGTACCCGCTCTTTTGACTATGCATGGAGAATTGCCATTATTGCAGGTGGAGTTGTGTATGTTCTGATGATTATTGCAGGTGGATTTTATTTTAGACTGGATATTGATGTTGTTACGCTGATCATTTATACAGTGATCTCTGTGGTGATAGGATTACTTCTTGAATTCTTTGTATTTGGTGGTGACTATACCCGTACCGAGAGACTGGAATATGAGGATGATGAATATTATTATTATGTAAAAGCAGTGCCGAAAGCCTGTGTCACAACATCTGAAAGAAGTATAAAGAAGATTAACGGAAGTTCTGCAAAGGATGAAAGACCGGCACAGGATAACGTTGTTTCTTATGCGAATCCTATTTTTCATGGTGATGAGAAAGCAGTGACGACAGATGAGGCTGCAGCACCTGTAGAGAGAAAGAAAGATATTGACAGCGTGGATTTTGAGAAGAAACTGGAAGAATCATTAAAAAATCTGTAAAAAGCAGTTTCCGGTAACGATGAGACATACGAGCCAAAATTCCATTGCCGCAGGCAATCTGGAATGAATTTTGGCTACGTTACTGTGAACGGAGTGAACAGTAACACAAAATCCACTGAAAACATTTTCAACGATAAGGTATATAAAAATGATAAGGAAAGGAGAGCCATATGCAGGATTTTTCAGGAAATTTGATAGAAACATTATCAAGACTGGCATTTCCTAAGATTGGGATTATAGATATCATACAGATTGCACTGATCGCTTTTTTTGTATATCAGTTCATGGTATGGATCAAATATACTCATGCATATACACTTCTGAAAGGAATACTGGTCGTTCTCCTCTTCATTCTGATCGCGTATATTTTCAGGATGAATACGATTCTGTGGATTTTTTCAAATCTGGCAAGTACACTGATTGTAGGTGTGATCGTTATTTTTCAGCCGGAGCTCAGAAAAGTTCTGGAACAGCTTGGACAAAAGCGGATCATGGCTTCACTGATACCTTTTGATGCAGGTAAAGAGGTGAAGGAAAGATTTACGGATAAAACCATCAGTGAGCTGGTCAAAGCATGTTTTGATATGGGAGAAGTTAAGACCGGAGCACTGATCGTAATTGAGCAGAATGAGCTGCTGACCGATTATATAAGAACAGGTATTAATCTGGATGCAATCCTTACCAGTCAGCTTCTGATCAATATATTTGAACATAACACACCACTTCATGACGGAGCTGTTATTGTAAGAGAGAACAGGATTGTGGCTGCAACATGCTATCTTCCACTGTCTGATAATATGGAACTGAGCAAACAGCTTGGAACGCGGCACAGGGCAGGTGTGGGGATCAGTGAGCAGACAGATTCTGTTACGATCATTGTATCAGAGGAAACCGGTCAGGTATCTGTAGCGCAGGGAGGAAAGCTGACCAGAGGTGTAAACAGTGCAAAACTCAGAGAAATCCTGGTCAGAGCGACAGAATAAGCAGGTTGTAGACAACAGCAAACTTCGCCATTTACTGAAAGGAAGAGTGAAGCATGAAGAAGCGAAAAATAACAGATAATATACCTCTGAAAATCATGTCTGTCGCAATAGCTGTTGTGCTATGGCTGATCGTTGTAAATATAGATAATCCGACAGGAACCAATTACTATACGCTCAATGATGTGGAACTGATCAACAAGGAATATGTGGAATCTTCAGATACTATCGGTAAGATGTGTATGCCGGAACAGAACCAGGATTCCATAAAAGTTGCGATCACTGCAACCAAGAAGATCAGAGACAAGATCAAAGTCACAGACATCTCTGCGGTAGCTGATCTTCAGCAGGCGGTAAGCCTGGATACAAATCCGGTTATGGTTCCTATTACCGTTACCTGTTCTGTACCGGGGGTATCTCCCAGTGATATCAAAGTTACTCCTCAGAATCTCAGTGTAAATCTTGATGAAAAAGAGACACAGGAGTTTGTGGTAAATGTCAGCAGAGGTGATACGAAACCGGGCAAAGATTATGAAGTAGGAAGTCTGACTGCCAGTCCGGAGAAAGTAAGGATTACAGGCCCGAAGACGCTGATCAATAAAATAGATAAGGTAAATGCTTCCATTGAACTGGATGGGAATACAGAGGATTTTACACAGGATGTAAACCTTACGATCATTGATAAGAATCAGGAGGTACTTACCGATTCTGAAATGAATTCATTGCGGATTGAGAATAATGCAAAAGTAACAGTGACTGCAAAATTATGGAAAATCCGTCAGGGAGTGCAGATATCTGCAGATTATGTAGGGACACCGGCTGAAGGATATCAGGTTGGGGCTGTGAGAACAGTGCCGGATACGATCAGTGTAGCAGGCAGTGCAGAAGGTCTTGAAAGTCTTGCGGATAATAATAATGTGATCACTATACCGGAAGACAGTATTGATATTTCCGGTGAATCCGAAGATGTGGAGAAAAAAATCAGTCTTACGAATCTTCTGCCGGACAATGTGAAACTTACCAGTGACTCCAGTGAAGATGTATGGGTGACTGTAAGTATTCTTCCGGCCGGAAGCAGAGAGTTTGAATTTCCGACTAAGAATATAGAGGTTAAGAATAAACCGAAAGATCTGCAGGTAACATTTGAGACTGCGCAGATAGAAGTGCGGATCAAATCAGATAACAAAGATCTGGATGATCTGAATAATGACAAAGACATTAAGGCATCTATAGATCTGGATGGCAAAAAAGAAGGAAGTTATGAAGTCCCGGTTGAGATAGTCTTGCCGGATGGTTATGAGACAGTGGAAGATGTGACTACGGAAGTAGTGATTTCATCAGGGACTGCTGTTGATGACAGTAAGGAAAACAAGGAATAAAAGAATTCTCCACTTACAGAAGGGGTAGTAACAATATAAGAGGAACAGTGAAATGGTCAGTAAAAAAGTGACAGTTAAAAATCCCACAGGTCTTCATCTGAGACCTGCGGGGATTTTGTGCAATGAGGCAATGAAATACCAGTCACAGATAACATTTGTCTACGATGGGGGCATGGCAAATGCAAAGAGTGTACTGAGTGTACTTGGTGCATGCGTAAAATGCGGAAATGAGATAGAACTTACCTGTGAAGGTGTTGATGAACAGGAAGCCCTGGATCATCTTGTTACTGCTATTGATAGCGGCCTTGGCGAGTAGAAAGCTGCTGTGCACAAACAGAGTGAACAGTAACCATAAAGTAACATGACTAAAAGAGGAGGAACTTATTGTGAAAAGAAGATTAGTTGCGGTTACATTGAGTCTTATTATGACAATGGCAACTGTCAGTGAAGCAGGTGCTGCTGCATTTACTTCACCTGATACAGCTTTGGCTGTTGCCACACAGACAGATGCAGAAGAAGTAAATGTTACAGAAGAAACTTCTGAAACAGGAACTTCTGAAACAGAAGCAGACGCTTTTTCAGATGGAGATGATGGGACAGCAGTACCATCACAGGAACAGACAGACGACGCATTTACAGCGGGAACGGATACGGCTGCTGCATTGCCGGACGAGACGCCGTCAACAGCAGATGCTACGGATGCCGTTGGAGCCGCTGTAGTGAAAGCTGAGGACTGGGTAAGCACAGAGAATGGCTTTAAACTGCGCAAACCTGCAAAAAATCAGGATACAGCAAATACAGATGATCAGAAAGCAGCAACAGCAGCACTACCCGATGAGGAGATGCTGTCTGAGACTGACGGATTCTCAGGAGATCAGACAGAATCATCTGAAACAGCAGTGGCTGAAACAGATACAACAGCTGTGACAGCAGAGGTTACAGCAATGGAAACACCAGCAGCAACGGATACAGTGTCTGTAACAAATGAAGAATTTTATACAGCGGCAGACGGAATTGTAAAAATCAGCACAGAGTATAAAGGGGAAACCCATACAGGATATTATCTGTTTGATGAAGAGGGAATCCTTGTAACCGGACAGGCTGAGGTAAAAGAAAAATCTTCAGCTGATGAAGAACCGACATCAGATGCAGCTCAGTCAGCAGGAGAAGATGCCGCAGGGGAAGAAACAGAAGCCCAGGCAAATCAGTCCTATTTTACAACTGCAGATGAGGCTGTTGTTTATACCGGATGTGAAGGAGAAGCGATAACTCCATATACATCTACAGTAGGCCAGCAGGAGAAGAGTGTATGGAAATGGACAGGAACATATTTCCAGTACTACGATGAGAATGGTAATCTGGAGACAATTGCACAGCTTGAAGCGAAAGCAAAAGCAGCAGGTACATATACCGGATATTTCAAGATCAATGAGGATTATTACTGCCTTGATCCTGAAGGTAAGCCACAGACAGGAGAGATCACCCTCACAGTTAACGGCGAATCAAACCTGTATTATTTTGATCCTGCAAGCAGCGACATTCCCGGAAAAATGTTCCACAATGGATGGCTTCGTTCAGATACCACTAAGGGAGAGCGTTGGCTGTATTTTAAAAAAGGGAAATGTTCCGGCAGACATCGGTAAATATTATAAGCGTGGCGTAGTTGCCACAGCTATCCCGGAGAAAGGAACCGGAGCTTACTTGCTGGATGCCAATGGATATGTTCTGAAATCAGTGATGAAGAAGGCTCAGAATGGTGCATATTACTGTACCGACAGTAACGGCCAGATTTATAGAAATAAACTTGTAAAATACGGCAATTTCAGATATTATTTTGGTTCAAACGGAAAGCGGGCAACCTGGACAAAGAGATGGGCAAAAGCAGGCGATCATTACTATTACTTTGGAAGTACTCCGGGTCGTGTTGTTGAGAAACATGGCTGGCAGAAACTTGTCAGCACCAGTGGCAAATTCCTTGGCTGGCTGTATTTTGATTCCAATGGAAATCATTATACGGATAAGTGGACTTCCGCAGGTTATTATTTTAAACCATCAGGAAAGCTTGCAAGCGGTTTGACAGAAATCGATGGAAAGAAATATATATTTGAATCATCTACATCCACAGAACATAAAGGTAAAGTATATAAGAGCACAATGGTGCGCTATAAAAAGAAATGGTATATCGCATCCTCTAAGGGAAGTCTGTATAAGAGTGGATGGAGAAAATACAGCGGCAATTACTATTATCTTAAAGAATGTGTGGTTCAGACAAATCAGTTTATGAAAAAGAATGGAGTAAACGGTTATCTGGATGCAAACGGTAAATATACAAGAGGATGGGTAATTGTAAGTAATGCTAAAAATCTGGTGAGATATATTGATCCGTCAGGAAACGGATTTGCAAGAAATAAGAGTATGAGAGTTAATGGAATTCTGTATTACTTTGACAGTAACGGATACCGTATCACTGATCTGACAAACAGATACAGAGGACCGTATTCTGTTCAGGTGGACAGAGTAAACGGAGTTATGACTGTTTATGCTGATTCAGCCAGAACAATTCCTGTTAAGACGATCAGAGTATCTGTAGGTTTAGCGGGAACACCAACTCCGACCGGTAACTTTACACTGAGCAGAAGCCTGAGGTGGCAGCCTCTTATGGGACCATCCTGGGGACAGTATGGAACCCATGTAGACCGTGCCGGACAGGGAGGAATCTTTGTTCATTCTGTAGCCTGCGGTCAGGCAAACTCATATAATCTTCCGGCAGGAGAGTACAATAAGCTTGGATCTCCCGCATCACATGGATGTATCAGAACCTGTGTGGCAGATGCGAAGTGGGTTTATGAGAACTGTAATGGCGCATCCATCAGTATTATTGACGGTCAATATAAAGCAGATGATGCAATGAAAGGACCTCTTGGAAAGAAAGCACTGACTCCGTTAAGGGGAGCTGCTAATTTCGATCCTACAGATCCGGCTGTCTGATCCGGATATTTCTGCCAGGATAAATAAACATAATTGCTTATAGAAACGAAATATGCAAAACGGCTGCACAGAGCAAGAAATGTGCAGCCGTTTTTGGGTATATATCAGGGATTATCTTGCGAAAATGTAATATAGTGTGTATAATATGTTAATAGTATTGTAATAAAATGGACGTTTATTAGAAGACAGGAGTAGAAAGATGAAAAGAGATTTTT
>ENA-OQHK01000141-OQHK01000141.1-human-gut-metagenome-genome-assembly--contig:-NODE-141-length-14129-cov-2.568133_pt1 | contig 14129 bp, 10 predicted proteins | sample MGYA00242562_ERZ504715 | MGnify/ENA primary metagenome ERZ504715 (study PRJEB26092, sample SAMD00036445) | human gut metagenome | host: Homo sapiens | study: EMG produced TPA metagenomics assembly of...
CTTATACCTTTCGGATGAGGAGCTGGGACGCTCGATGCGAGAATATGTCAATGTGCGGAATGAAGCTGTCCCGGTTCGCTCGGATGTCTTTTTTTGTCCGGAAGAATGGAAAGAGGCTTTACCGCGGTATCGTAGCATGCCTTGTGAAACGAAACCTTTCGAAGGTAGTGACTGTAAAAAAAAGAAGTCCCCCACGTGCTGAGGCACACCTTTGCAACGGCTATGCTGAACAATGGTGCTGATTTAGGCTCGATAAAAGAACTCCTCGGACACGAGAGTCTGGCGACAACGGAAGTTTATACGCATACTACTTTTGAAGAGACTTAAAAAAGTGTATAATCAGGCTCATCCCCGAGCCTAAAGTAAAAAGGAGGTAAGTATGGAAGTAAGAATTCAATCGATTCACTTTGATGCGTCAGAGCAATTGCAGTCTTTCGTTCAAAAGAAAGTTGCTAAGTTGGAGAAATTTTACGACGATATAAAGAAAGTAGAGGTGTCATTAAAGGTAGTAAAACCAGAAACAGCCGAAAATAAAGAAGCCGGAGTGAAAGTATTGGTTCCCAATGGCGAGTTTTATGCAAACAAGGTTTGTGATACGTTTGAAGAAGCAGTGGATTTATGCCTGGAAGCTTTGGAAAAACAGCTGGTTAAGTACAAGGAAAAGCAACGGAGCAAATAATTTTCCGCTAAAATTTTGCGGGTAAAAAATAAATGCCTAAATTTGCAGCCGTTTCGCTCACACTATGAACGTTACGGTTGCATTTTTTAGCTTGCCTCTTTAGCTCAGTTGGCCAGAGCACGTGATTTGTAATCTCGGGGTCGTTGGTTCGAATCCGACAAGAGGCTCGCTCAAGGATGAGTGGAATGAGTCTTTCTTCACGAGGTGGAGATGATATGAGAACGGAAATCGTCCGGGTAAAGTTCACTCTGCGATGATTTAGTAAGGAAAAGAGTTCTTTTTGTAATGTAGGGGCAAATACCAGAGTGGCCAAATGGGGCAGACTGTAAATCTGCTGGCTTACGCCTTCGGTGGTTCGAATCCATCTTTGCCCACAACTCTTATTCTCCTTGCTGTTATAGCTCAGCGGTAGAGCACTTCCTTGGTAAGGAAGAGGTCCCGGGTTCAAGTCCCGGTAACAGCTCACAAAGATGTAAAAGCTGATTATTAATCAAATAAATAACAAGTAAAGCTATGGCTAAAGAGAAATTCGAACGTACCAAACCGCACGTAAACATTGGTACAATTGGTCACGTTGACCACGGTAAAACCACGTTGACAGCTGCTATCACTACAGTGTTGGCAAAGAAAGGTCTTTCTGAATTGCGTTCTTTCGATTCTATCGACAACGCTCCTGAAGAAAAAGAAAGAGGTATCACTATCAACACTTCTCACGTAGAGTATGAAACAGCTAACCGTCACTACGCTCACGTAGACTGCCCGGGTCACGCCGACTACGTAAAGAACATGGTAACTGGTGCTGCTCAGATGGACGGTGCTATCATCGTAGTTGCTGCTACTGATGGTCCGATGCCTCAGACTCGTGAGCATATCTTGCTGGCTCGTCAGGTAAACGTACCGAGACTGGTTGTATTCATGAACAAGTGTGACATGGTAGACGACGCTGAAATGTTGGAACTCGTTGAAATGGAAATGCGTGAACTGCTTTCAGCCTACGAATTCGACGGCGACAACACTCCGTTCATTCAGGGTTCTGCTCTTGGTGCGTTGAATGGCGTTGAAAAGTGGGAAGAGAAGGTTATGGAGCTGATGGATGCTTGCGACACTTGGATTCCTCTGCCTCCGCGTGATATTGACAAACCGTTCTTGATGCCGGTTGAAGACGTATTCTCAATCACTGGTCGTGGTACTGTAGCTACTGGTCGTATCGAGGCTGGTGTTATCCATGTAGGTGACGAAGTTGAAATCCTCGGTTTGGGTGAAGACAAGAAGTCTGTTGTAACTGGTGTTGAAATGTTCCGCAAGTTGCTGGATCAAGGTGAAGCTGGTGACAACGTAGGTCTGTTGCTCCGTGGTATCGACAAGAACGAAATCAAACGTGGTATGGTTCTTTGTAAGCCCGGTCAGATTAAACCTCACTCTAAGTTCAAAGCTTCTATCTACGTTTTGAAGAAAGAAGAAGGTGGTCGTCACACTCCGTTCCACAACAAATACCGTCCTCAGTTCTATCTGCGTACTATGGACTGTACAGGTGAAATCACTCTTCCGGAAGGAACTGAAATGGTAATGCCTGGTGATAACGTAGAAATCACTGTAGAACTGATCTACCCGGTAGCATTGAACGTAGGTTTGCGTTTCGCTATCCGTGAAGGTGGTCGTACAGTAGGTTCTGGTCAGATTACTGAAATTCTTGACTAATAACCAATATAATCTTAATCAGTTCCCGGTATACATCGGGAACTGATTATGTACAAACGGGAGTAGCTCAGTTGGTAGAGCACCGGTCTCCAAAACCGGGTGTCGGGAGTTCGAGCCTCTCCTCCCGTGCTAATATTTTTGAAATGAAGAAGATTGTAGCTTATTTTAAAGAAACTTACGACGAACTTGTTCATAAAGTATCGTGGCCTACGTATTCCGAACTTGCTAACAGTGCAGTAGTTGTTTTATATGCTTCCCTGCTTATTGCATTGGTAGTATGGGGTATGGATGTCTGTTTCCAAAACTTCATGGAAAAAAATTGTTTATCCACATTAAAAACAGGAATTGAAAATGGCTGAGATTAGAAAAAAAATAGGTACGTTCTGCGTGCTATTAGCGGAAAAGAAGCTAAGGTAAAGGAATATCTTGAAGCTGATCTTAAAAACAAGCGACCTTGGTGAATATGTATCTCAGGTATTGATTCCTACTGAAAAGGTTTACCAGGTTCGCAATAGGTAAAAAGATTGTGAAGGAAAGAAGTTATCTTCCTGGTTACGTTTTAGTGGAGGCAGCTCTGGTTGGTGAGGTCGCTCATCACCTGCGTAATACTCCGAATGTGATAGGTCTTTTTGGGTTGGTTCCGAGAAACCGGTACCTCTCAGACAATCAGAAGTGAATCGTATACTTGGTACGGTCGACGAATTGCAGGAATCAGGTGAAGACTTGAGTATCCCGTATGTAGTCGGCGAGACTGTAAAGGTGAATTACGGTCCGTTCAGTGGATTCAGTGGAATCATTGAAGAAGTGAACACCGAGAAGAAGAAACTGAAGGTCATGGTCAAGATATTCGGACGGAAGACTCCGCTCGAATTGGGCTTTATGCAAGTTGAAAAAGAATAGTGCAGGTGTTACGCTGTAGTATTCTTCATTAATGTTTATATATATAAATCAATTAGAAAATGGCTAAAGAAGTTGCTGGACTAATCAAATTACAGATTAAAGGAGGCGCGGCAAATCCATCACCCCCAGTAGGACCTGCATTGGGTTCCAAGGGTATCAATATCATGGAGTTTTGCAAGCAATTCAACGCCAGAACCCAAGACAAAGCAGGAAAGATTCTTCCTGTGATTATCACTTACTACGCAGACAAGTCTTTCGATTTTGTAATCAAGACTCCTCCCGTGGCTATCCAGTTGTTGGAAGTGACGAAGCAAAAGAGTGGTTCTGCTGAGCCTAACCGTAAGAAAGTTGCCGAGATTACTTGGGAACAGGTTCGTACGATTGCTCAGGACAAAATGGTTGACTTGAACTGTTTCACTGTAGAAGCTGCCATGAAAATGGTTGCCGGTACAGCTAGAAGTATGGGTATCGCTGTAAAAGGGGAGTTCCCGGTTAATAATTAATAAACTTCAATTAGAATGGGTAAACTGACAAAAAATCAAAAGTTGGCTGCAGAAAAAATTGAAGCAGGGAAAGCATACTCTCTCAAGGAAGCTGCTCAGTTGGTAAAGGAAATCACTTATACCAAGTTTGACGCTTCTCTGGATATCGACGTACGTTTGGGCGTTGACCCGCGTAAGGCCAACCAGATGGTGAGAGGTGTTGTATCACTTCCTCACGGTACTGGTAAGGTTGTACGCGTTTTGGTGCTTTGTACACCAGATGCTGAAGCTGCTGCAAAAGAAGCCGGAGCTGACTATGTTGGTCTTGACGAATATATTGAAAAGATCAAAGGTGGATGGACTGATATTGATGTGATTATCACTATGCCGTCCATCATGGGTAAGATTGGTGCACTCGGTCGTGTGCTCGGTCCTCGTGGATTGATGCCTAACCCCAAGAGTGGCACTGTAACTATGGATGTTGCTAAAGCTGTAAGAGAAGTAAAACAAGGCAAAATCGACTTTAAGGTTGACAAGAGCGGTATTGTTCATACTTCTATCGGTAAAGTTTCATTTAGCGCTGAGCAAATTCGCGACAATGCGAAAGAATTCATCTCTACTTTGAATAAATTGAAACCGACTGCAGCCAAGGGTACATATATTAAGAGTATTTATCTTTCTAGCACGATGAGTGCGGGCATCAAGATTGACCCGAAAACAGTAGAAGAAATCTAATAAAACGGAGTAATAATGAGAAAGGAAGATAAAAGTACGATTATTGAGCAGATTGCTGCTACAGTGAAGGAATACGGTCACTTCTATTTGGTGGATACCACTGCCATGAATGCTGCTACAACCAGCATGTTGAGAAGAGAATGTTTCAAGGCTGACATCAAATTGATGGTAGTTAAGAATACATTGCTTCACAAGGCATTGGAGAGCCTGGAAGAAGACTTTTCTCCGCTTTATGGTTCTCTGAAAGGTACAACTGCCGTAATGTTCAGCAACGTTGCTAACGCTCCGGCCAAGTTGATTAAAGATAAGGCTAAGAACGGTATTCCCGGACTGAAGGCTGCATATGCAGAAGAAAGCTTCTATGTTGGTGCTGACCAGTTGGATGCTCTCGTAAGTATCAAGAGTAAGAATGAAGTTATTGCCGATATCGTTGCATTGCTGCAGTCACCGGCCAAGAATGTTATTTCTGCTCTGCAATCAGGTGGTAACACCCTCCACGGAGTTCTCAAGACTCTTGGTGAACGTCCCGAAGCGTAAATTTCGGAAAAAGAATTATATCAATTTATTTAGTATTTAAACAATTAAAAATCATACAAAAATGGCAGATTTGAAAGCTTTTGCAGAACAATTAGTTAACTTGACAGTAAAAGAAGTTAATGAACTTGCAACAATCCTGAAAGAAGAATATGGTATTGAACCTGCTGCTGCAGCTGTAGCTGTTGCTGCTGGTCCTGCAGCCGGTGGTGCTGCTGCCGCAGAAGAAAAGACTTCTTTCGACGTAGTATTGAAGAGCGCTGGCTCAGCTAAACTTCAGGTAGTTAAAGCCGTTAAGGAAGCTTGCGGTCTTGGCTTGAAGGAAGCTAAGGACATGGTAGACGGTGCTCCTAGCGTAGTAAAAGAAGGTTTGGCTAAGGACGAAGCAGAATCATTGAAGAAAACATTGGAAGAAGCTGGAGCTGAAGTTGAACTTAAATAACATTAGCCTGTAAATCAGGTAATTCGGTTAGGAACCCTTCGTGAAAAGGGTTCTTAACCTTTTTGTGTATATATTTAAAATTAAGTTCTACAAATCCATTAACAGATGTCTTCAAATACTGTAAATCAAAGAGTTAATTTTGCTTCGACTAAGAATCCGCTTGAATATCCGGATTTTCTGGAAGTACAATTGAAGTCATTCAAAGACTTTCTACAACTGGACACCCCACCCGAGAAACGTAAGAACGAGGGACTGTATAAAGTATTTGCTGAAAACTTCCCCATTGCCGATACAAGAAATAATTTTGTTCTTGAGTTTTTGGACTACTATATTGATCCGCCGCGCTATACCATTGATGAATGTATAGAGCGAGGGCTTACATATAGCGTGCCTTTGAAGGCAAAATTGAAATTATATTGTACCGACCCCGACCACGAAGATTTTGACACGGTCATTCAGGACGTGTTCCTCGGTCCTATTCCTTACATGACGGATAAGGCAACATTCGTCATCAACGGTGCGGAACGTGTGGTTGTATCCCAGCTTCACCGTTCACCGGGCGTATTCTTCGGACAGAGCGTACATGCCAACGGTACCAAGTTGTACTCAGCCCGTATCATCCCGTTCAAGGGTTCGTGGATTGAGTTTGCCACCGACATCAACAACGTCATGTATGCGTACATTGACCGTAAGAAGAAATTGCCGGTTACCACTTTGCTGAGAGCCATCGGATTTGAGAATGACAAGGACATTCTCGAGATTTTTAATTTGGCGGAAGACGTGAAGGTGAACAAGACGAACCTCAAGAAGATGGTGGGACGTAAGTTGGCCGCACGTGTGTTGAAAACATGGATTGAGGATTTTGTAGACGAAGATACCGGTGAAGTTGTTTCCATCGAGCGTAACGAAGTCGTTATTGACCGTGAAACTGTAATCGAGCCGGAACATGTTGACATTATATTAGAGTCGGGCGTTCAGAATATCCTCGTACACAAGGAAGAACCGAACCAGTCTGACTATTCTATCATATATAATACTCTGCAGAAGGATCCGAGTAACTCGGAAAAAGAAGCTGTACTCTACATCTACCGCCAGTTGCGTAATGCAGACCCTGCCGATGATGCCAGTGCACGCGAGGTTATCAATAACCTGTTCTTCTCAGAGAAGAGATATGACCTGGGTGATGTAGGCCGTTATCGTATCAACAGAAAGTTGAACTTGACGACCGATATGGACGTGCGTGTCCTTACCAAGGAAGATATTATCGAAATTATCAAATATCTCATCGAGTTGATTAACTCGAAAGCGGATGTGGACGATATCGACCACTTGAGCAACCGTCGTGTGCGTACAGTGGGCGAACAGTTGTCCAATCAGTTTGCCATCGGTCTGGCACGTATGTCGCGTACTATCCGCGAGCGTATGAACGTCCGTGACAATGAAGTCTTTACTCCGATTGACCTGATTAACGCCAAGACAATCTCTTCCGTTATCAATTCATTCTTTGGAACGAATGCTTTGTCACAGTTCATGGACCAGACCAACCCGCTGGCCGAGATTACTCACAAACGCCGTATGTCTGCCCTGGGTCCCGGCGGTCTGTCACGCGAGCGTGCAGGCTTCGAGGTTCGTGACGTACACTATACTCACTACGGACGTCTTTGTCCTATCGAGACTCCTGAAGGTCCGAACATCGGTTTGATTTCTTCACTCTGTGTGTTCGCGAAAATCAACGAGCTTGGCTTCATTGAAACTCCGTACCGCAAGGTGGCAGAGGGTAAGGTTGATCTTTCTGACGAAGGTTTGGTTTACCTCACCGCAGAAGAAGAGGAAGCCAAGATTATTGCTCAGGGTAATGCTCCTTTGAACGATGACGGTACTTTTGTACGTGATAAAGTAAAATCCCGTCAGGATGCCGACTATCCGGTGGTTCCTCCTTCCGAGGTGGAATTGATGGACGTATCTCCCCAGCAGATTGCTTCTATTGCGGCTTCTTTGATTCCGTTCTTGGAGCATGATGACGCCAACCGTGCATTGATGGGATCAAACATGATGCGCCAGGCTGTTCCTTTATTGAAGAGCGAAGCTCCGATTGTAGGTACCGGTATCGAACGCCAGCTGGCACGCGATTCTCGTACGCAGATTACTGCCGAGGGTGACGGTGTGGTTGAATTCGTGGATGCAACGACTATCCGTATTCTGTACGACCGTACGGAGGAGGAAGAGTTCGTAAGCTTCGAGCCTGCATTGAAAGAATATAATATCCCGAAGTGGCGCCGTACCAACCAGAATATGACGATTGACCTCCGTCCGATTTGCGAGAAGGGTCAGCGCGTGACTGCAGGTCAAATCCTGACGGAAGGTTATTCAACCGAAGACGGAGAACTTGCACTGGGTAAGAACCTGCTGGTTGCTTACATGCCGTGGAAGGGCTATAACTATGAGGATGCTATCGTACTGAATGAACGTGTGGTTCGTGAGGACCTTTTGACCTCTGTACACGTAGAAGAATATTCTTTGGAAGTTCGCGAAACGAAGCGTGGTATGGAAGAGTTGACCTCTGACATTCCTAACGTAAGTGAGGAAGCGACTAAAGACCTTGACGAAAACGGTATTGTTCGTGTGGGTGCCCGCATCGAACCGGGTGATATCCTTATCGGTAAGATTACTCCGAAGGGTGAATCGGATCCTTCTCCGGAAGAGAAACTGCTCCGTGCCATCTTCGGTGACAAGGCCGGTGATGTGAAGGATGCTTCTTTGAAAGCCTCTCCTTCTTTGAAGGGTGTTGTTATCGGTAAGCGTCTGTTCTCCCGTGTTGTCAAGACCCGCAGCTCCAAGCTGGCCGACAAGGCTCTGTTACCGAAGATTGACGATGAGTTCGACGCTAAGATTGGTGACCTCAAGAAAGTGTTGATAAACAAGCTGTTGAAGCTTACAGAAAATTATACATCGGAAGGTGTGAAGGATTACATGGGTGCCGACATATTTCCAAAGGCGCCAGATTCTCTGCTTCCGACTTCAGCGATTTGGACTTCACCGCTGTTCAGTTGAGCAACTGGACGAAGGATGAACATACCAACGGACTGATTCGTGCATTGGTGATGAACTTCATCAAGAAGTACAAGGAACTCGATGCCGAGCTGAAACGCAAGAAGTTCGCCATCACTATCGGTGACGAGTTGCCCGCAGGTATCATTCAGATGGCCAAGGTATACATTGCCAAGAAACGTAAGATTGGTGTCGGTGACAAGATGGCCGGTCGTCACGGTAACAAGGGTATTGTTTCCCGTGTGGTACGCCAGGAAGACATGCCGTTCCTTGCTGACGGTACTCCGGTAGACATCGTGCTGAATCCGTTGGGTGTGCCTTCACGTATGAACATCGGTCAGATATTCGAGGCCGTTCTCGGGCGTGCCGGAAAAAACCTGGGCGTGAAGTTTGCCACTCCTATCTTTGACGGTGCATCTTTGGACGATTTGAACGAATGGACCGATAAGGCCGGCTTGCCTCGCTACGGCAAGACAACGCTGTATGATGGTGGTACCGGTGAAGCATTCGAGCAGCAGGCTACGGTAGGTGTGACTTACATGCTGAAGCTCGGTCACATGGTTGAAGACAAGATGCACGCACGTTCCATCGGTCCGTACTCACTCATTACGCAACAGCCGTTGGGTGGTAAGGCACAGTTCGGTGGTCAGCGTTTTGGAGAAATGGAAGTTTGGGCACTCGAAGCGTTCGGTGCCGCACACATTCTGCAGGAAATCCTGACTATCAAGTCTGATGACGTTGTAGGACGTTCCAAGGCTTATGAAGCAATCGTGAAGGGTGAACCGATGCCTGCTCCGGGTATCCCCGAGTCACTGAACGTATTGCTGCACGAGTTGAGAGGTTTGGGCTTGAGCATCAACTTAGAATAATGGATAATTGATAATTGAGAGTGGATAATGCAAGTTACCATTCTCAATTATCGGTTTTCAGTTTTTCAATTTCAATTTTCCATTGTCAATTATCAATTAAATAAATTTATGGCTTTTAGAAAAGATAACAAGATAAAGAGTAATTTCTCGAAAATCTCTATCGGTTTGGCTTCTCCTGAGGAAATCCTTGAGAATTCGAGTGGTGAAGTTTTAAAGCCTGAAACCATCAACTATCGTACGTATAAGCCCGAACGCGACGGATTGTTCTGCGAGCGCATCTTTGGTCCTATCAAGGATTACGAGTGCCATTGCGGTAAGTACAAGCGTATCCGTTACAAAGGCATCGTCTGCGACCGTTGTGGTGTGGAAGTGACTGAAAAGAAAGTGCGCCGTGAGCGTATGGGACACATCCAGCTCGTTGTGCCCGTGGCTCACATCTGGTACTTCCGTTCACTTCCCAACAAAATCGGTTACTTGTTGGGCTTGCCCACCAAGAAGCTGGATGCCATTATCTATTACGAGCGTTATGTTGTCATTCAGCCGGGTGTACTGTCCGATGAAGTGGCACAGTATGACTTGCTTGAAGAAGGAGAATACCTGGACTTGCTGGAAAAGTTGCCGAAAGACAACCAGTTCCTCGAAGATTCAGATCCCAATAAGTTCATTGCCAAGATGGGCGCGGAAGCTATCTACGATTTGCTGTCACGCCTCGACCTTGACTCTTTGTCTTACGAACTGCGTAACCGTGCCGGAAGCGATGCTTCACAGCAACGCAAGACCGAAGCTCTGAAACGTCTTCAGGTAGTTGAGTCGTTCCGTGCATCACGCGGACGCAACAAGCCCGAGTGGATGATTGTACGCATTGTACCGGTTATTCCACCCGAACTTCGTCCGTTGGTCCCATTGGATGGCGGCCGTTTCGCAACTTCTGACTTGAATGACCTTTACCGTCGTGTCATCATCCGTAACAACCGTCTGAAGAGATTGATTGAAATCAAAGCTCCTGAAGTGATTTTGCGTAATGAAAAACGTATGTTGCAGGAAGCTGTCGACTCTCTGTTTGATAACTCCCGTAAATCGAGTGCAGTGAAGACCGACGCTAACCGTCCGTTGAAGTCACTTTCCGACAGTTTGAAGGGTAAGCAAGGACGTTTCCGTCAGAACTTGTTGGGTAAGCGTGTCGACTATTCCGCACGTTCTGTAATCGTTGTAGGTCCGGAGCTGAAGATGGGCGAATGCGGTATCCCTAAACTGATGGCAGCCGAGCTTTACAAGCCGTTCATCATTCGTAAGCTCATTGAGCGTGGTATCGTGAAGACGGTAAAGAGCGCCAAGAAGATTGTAGACCGCAAGGAACCCGTTATCTGGGACATTTTGGAACACGTGATGAAGGGGGCATCCGGTGCTGTTGAACCGTGCCCCGACACTTCACCGTCTGGGTATCCAGGCATTCCAGCCTAAAATGATTGAAGGTAAGGCAATCCAGCTGCACCCGTTGGCATGTACGGCGTTCAATGCCGACTTCGACGGTGACCAGATGGCCGTGCACTTGCCGTTGAGCAACGAAGCGATTCTGGAAGCACAGATGCTAATGCTCCAGTCACACAATATATTGAACCCTGCCAACGGTGCTCCTATCACTGTGCCTGCTCAGGATATGGTACTTGGTCTGTACTATATTACGAAGCTGCGCAAGGGTGCCAAGGGTGAAGGCCTGACATTCTACGGTCCTGAGGAAGCGCTGATTGCCTACAATGAAGGTAAGTGCGACATCCATGCTCCGGTAAGCGTAATAGTGAAAGACGTTGACGAGAATGGTAACATTGTGGACAAGATGATGCACGATACCTCCGTGGGCCGTGTCATTGTCAACGAAATTGTTCCGGCAGAAGCAGGATATATCAATACGATTATCTCCAAGAAGTCACTCCGAGACATCATCAGTCACGTAATCAAGGTGTGTGGTGTTGCCAAGGCAGCCGACTTCCTCGACGGAATCAAGAACCTCGGTTATTACATGGCCTTCAAGGGTGGTTTGTCGTTCAACTTGGGCGATATCATTATCCCGGAAGAGAAGGAAGCATTAGTACAGAAAGGTTATGATGAAGTAGAGCAGGTAATCAATAACTATAACATGGGTTTCATCACGAACAACGAGCGTTACAACCAGGTAATCGATATCTGGACGCACGTGAACTCTGAGTTGTCCAACATCCTGATGAAAACCATTTCAAGCGACGACCAGGGTTTCAACTCTGTATACATGATGCTGGATTCCGGTGCCCGTGGTTCTAAGGAACAGATTCGTCAGCTCTCCGGTATGCGTGGTTTGATGGCGAAGCCCCAGAAAGCAGGTGCCGAAGGCGGTCAGATTATCGAAAACCCGATTCTTTCTAACTTTAAGGAAGGTCTGTCCGTGTTGGAGTACTTTATCTCTACTCACGGTGCCCCGTAAGGGTCTTGCCGATACCGCTTTGAAGACGGCCGATGCCGGATACCTGACCCGTCGTCTGGTTGACGTATCGCATGATGTGATTATTAATGAAGAAGACTGCGGCACGCTCCGCGGATTGGTTTGTACGGCACTGAAGAACAATGATGAAACCATTGCCACTCTGTATGAACGTATCCTGGGTCGTGTATCCGTACATGATATTGTTCATCCTACAACTGGCGAACTGATTGTGGCCGGCGGTGAGGAAATTACCGAGGACATTGCACAACGCATTGAAGACTCTCCAATCGAGAGCGTTGAAATCCGTTCTGTATTGACCTGCGAATCCAAGAAAGGTGTTTGTGCCAAGTGTTACGGACGTAACCTGGCTTCCAGCCGTATGGTTCAGAAGGGCGAGGCAGTCGGCGTAATCGCTGCACAGTCTATCGGTGAGCCGGGTACACAGTTGACACTGCGTACATTCCATGCCGGTGGTACGGCAGCCAATATTGCTGCCAACGCAAGCATCGTGGCCAAGAATCCTGCCCGTCTGGAATTCGAAGAACTCCGTACGGTAGACGTTATCGACGAAGCAGGCGAACCGGCAAAGGTAGTGGTAGGCCGTTTGGCCGAAGTGCGTTTCGTGGATGTCAACACAGGTATTGTGCTTTCCACTCATAATGTACCCTACGGTTCTACGCTCTATGCAGCCGATGGTGAAATGGTAGAGAAAGGCAAGATGATTGCCCGTTGGGACCCGTTCAACGCGGTTATCATTACCGAAGCTACCGGTAAGATTGAATTTGAAGGCGTTATTGAAAACGTGACTTATAAGGTAGAGTCTGATGAATCTACCGGTTTGCGCGAAATCATCATCATTGAGTCTAAGGATAAGACGAAGGTGCCTACCGCACACATCATGACAGAAGACGGCGAACTGATCCGTACATACAACTTGCCAGTAGGTGGCCACGTAGTGGTTGAAGACGGTCAGAAGGTAAAGGCCGGTGAAGTTATCGTGAAGATTCCGCGTGCCGTAGGTAAAGCGGGTGATATCACGGGTGGTCTTCCCCGTGTCACTGAGTTGTTCGAGGCACGTAACCCGTCTAATCCCGCTGTGGTTTCAGAAATCGACGGTGAGGTTACCATGGGTAAGGTGAAACGCGGTAATCGCGAAATCATCGTTACTTCCAAGACCGGTGAAGTGAAGAAGTACCTCGTACCGTTGTCCAAGCAGATTCTGGTTCAGGAGAACGACTATGTACGTGCCGGTACTCCGTTGTCTGACGGTGCTATCACACCTGCGGACATCCTGGCTATCAAAGGTCCTACGGCCGTGCAGGAATATATTGTGAACGAGGTTCAGGACGTTTACCGTCTGCAGGGTGTGAAGATTAATGATAAGCACTTTGAAATCATCGTTCGTCAGATGATGCGCAAGGTGGAAATCGACGAGCCAGGTGATACCCGCTTCCTGGAACAGCAAGTTGTTGACAAGATGGAATTCATGGAAGAGAACGACCGTATCTGGGGAAAGAAGGTGGTAGTGGATGCTGGAGATTCCCAGAGTCTGCAGGCTGGCCAGATTGTGACGGCCCGCAAGCTGCGTGACGAGAACTCCATGTCGAAACGCCGCGACTTGAAACCCGTGGAAGTGCGCGACGCTGTACCTGCGACTTCTACTCAGATTCTTCAAGGTATCACCCGTGCTGCATTGCAGACTTCAAGCTTCATGTCGGCTGCTTCCTTCCAGGAAACGACGAAGGTACTGAACGAGGCTGCCATCAACGGAAAGGTGGACCGTCTGGAAGGTATGAAGGAGAACGTAATTTGCGGTCACCTGATTCCTGCCGGTACCGGACAACGCGAGTTCGAGAAGATTATCGTTGGCTCCAAAGAAGAGTACGACCGTATGCTTGCCAACAAGAAGACGGTACTTGATTATGCTGTAGACGAGAAAGTAGAGGGATAGCCTTACAACGTCAATATAATTCTATTAAATAGAGAGGGAATATCCTATAAGAAGGAGTATTCCCTCTCTGTTTTATCTTTGCCTCTTCCTTCTGTACTGCAATGCTTCTGTATGTTTGTTACAGTGCTACTGCAAAACGGTTGCAGTGGCTTGCTCCTTTTTCAGAACGGATTATTATGTGTCTTTTTGAACTTAAATGTATATCATCCGAAAAAAAAGAGTACTTTTGGTCTATCTTTTAAGAACATTTTAAAAACAATTGTGCAACATGGAAAATCAAGAAAACAACAACGGTCAACTCCAGATAGAATTGAAGGAAGAAGTGGCGCAAGGTAC
>ENA-OQHK01000142-OQHK01000142.1-human-gut-metagenome-genome-assembly--contig:-NODE-142-length-14060-cov-2.470035_pt1 | contig 14060 bp, 18 predicted proteins | sample MGYA00242562_ERZ504715 | MGnify/ENA primary metagenome ERZ504715 (study PRJEB26092, sample SAMD00036445) | human gut metagenome | host: Homo sapiens | study: EMG produced TPA metagenomics assembly of...
CTAATAAAATAATAGAAGTACTATTACATATCACATACCACAATACTAAATAATACTATAATTTCTATAATTATTTTTTGATCTCTTTTCAGCAAAACTTTCAAAAAAATATTTTGCAGCATATTACCTCCAATATTATCATCATAATACTTTGAATGTAACTAATCAGCATCTACAATTCTCCTTTATACGAAACAAATGTTTCTTCAACAAATTTATATCGTGCTTTTGGAATTTCCAACTTAATACCATTGTTCAATAACGCCTCATACCGGCTGACTTTCTCAATATGCTTCATATTAACCAGATAACTTTGATGTATCCGGATAAAATCATTACCTTGCAACTCTTTTTCCAGCTCATCTAGTTTGCCATATATTGAATATTTTTTTAACTTGTCCTCCATAATGTAAAACTCAAGTTTATGCAATCTGCTCTCTATGTATAACAAACGCTCTAATGCTACAATCTTTGTACCCTCATTAAAGTTAAATTTCTTCTTTTGGGCTACATAATTCATATTCAAGCTGATTGCATCCATACACTCAAATATTAGTTCCGGAAAATTTACATTATTTTTCAGAATATATCTTATAGCTCCTACGCTGTATCCTTGAGGGGCACATGTAATAAATGCTGTAACAAAAACTATAAAAACATCATTGCTGACTTTTCTTATTTTCTGCGCAGTTTCCATTCCATCCAGTTCATCCATATTTACATCCAGAAAAACAATATCATACTTTGCTAGATTGATACCTAAACTTATAAAATCCTTTCCTGATTCAAATTCATCAATTTCGTATAATATATCATTTTCATTCATATATTCTATTAAAATATCATGAATGCGTTTTCTAAATTGTCTTTCATCATCACATATAGCAATTCTGAACATATGCTCATCCCCTTCCACACACAAATTTGACATACTTCTTTCATTTGGTTGGATTATTTTTTGTATATTTTCCTATTTTTTATTATATTTCGGCATTTTCATCCAAAATTTTAACCATTACTCTATATTTGTAATATTCCATGTTCGTCTACAAAATTATATATCAATACCTATTTTTAATACATTTTGCTATTGCACATATCGTTTCACTGCAATCTTTCCCATAACCATAAATACTGCTATCAGGACTATACTCACATACCCAGCATAAAAATAATCTTGTAGATCCAAACAAAATAAAATGATAAGAACACATACCTGCAATGCTGTTATGCAATGTGTTACCCTTGCATAATACTTTCTTTCTTCCTCATCAAGAGGTTTATTGATACTTTCCACTGGGGCAAGGACAATAATAATTACCACTGCAAGAACTCCGATCCAATAAAATCACGGCATTAGGAACATTTTTCATTACAGGCTCATATGTATAAACCGGAATAAATAAAATTGCCATTGATATCAAAAAACAGCCGATTCTACTCTTACAGTGGCTGCCCCCACTATAGCTTCTCAACGAGGCATAAAATAACAGGAAGACCAGAACAAGTCCCGGTCTCCCCGTCACAATGCCAAATATTCCAGAAGCCAAAAGGTTTCCTGCAACAACAATGCCATTTTCTATCCCATATCGGTACAGTTCTGCATCCTCTTTTTGCACAATCTCCTTTTGTATCAATATTTCATTTATCTTCTTTGCAAATTTAGCAATCATACCCTGTTACCACCTTAAAATTTTCTAAGTTTTTTTCGCATTATCCGGTAACTTTTCCTGTCCGAAAATAAACCAGCAGCAACGGTTCATATTGGTTGCAGTTACCGTAAGGGCAAGTGCTGCCACGCTGGTTAATGCTCCATGACTGAGTCGGTTCATCAATCTTCTTAATTTTGACATATATGTATGTCCTCCTTTGCATTTGATGAATGCACTATATCATACTTTACAGGAAAATGCGGCAAAGTGTAACAGATTGACATTTAAGTGTAACGCTTTGCATTTATTCCTTCACTTCAATTCCATAGAGCATTGCTGAAACCTCAAATATATCCCCTTTATCTGTAAAACTTACCGTTCCATTGTATTTTTCTACCACTTTGCGGACACTCTGAACACCATGCCCATGTCGGATATTATCTTTCTTGGTTGTTTTCAGGCTTTTATTTTTCTTTCCTGTTTTGCTGTTTGTTATTACAAGAAGCAAAATCCCCGACTGGTACTTATTTTCAATCTTTACAAAACGCTGTTCCTCCGGCACCTTGCTACAGGCTTCTACCGCATTATCCACAAGATTTCCATACAATACACCTATATCCCCATGATCAAGCTGCATCTTCTTTGGAATACGAATAGATGTTTCTACTTTTATCCCCCTTGCCTTTGCCCTGCCAAATTTAATGCGGAGCACAGAATCTACGATTGGATTATCAGAATACTGCTTTTCATCTATCTGCTCAAATTCTATGCACATCGCACCGATTTTCTCTGAAAGTTCATGCCCATCACTATTTTCCAACAGATGATACAGTTCATGCAATTTATGTTTCATATCGTGCTTTAACTTCTGCACTTCCTTATTCTGTTTTTCTGCTTCTTCATAATAGATGTCTTTATAGTGCATTTCTTCCCTGTACATTGCATCCTCATACTGTTTTTGCACAAGATAATTAAAACGCTCCATCATATACAGCATAAAAATAATCCGTCAGGACAATGGAAATTACAATACTGGCACACATAAGCAGGCTTTTTTCACTGCCAGCTTCCAATGACAAAAGAATAACAAAGCAACAATTCAACACCGTAAAGGTAAATACCATAACCAGCACACCCAAAATTTCTCTTGGAAAGTCGGCAATCTGCATCCCTTTCTTTGAAATCAATTTTGACAGAATATACATCACATTTCCACGAACAAAGCTGCATATTACCATTACAAAATAATATTTATAACTTTCTCCCATATGAAAATTCATAGCATGGAGTAACAGCAAGGCTACAGGTTCAAACAGCATTCCAATACCCATGAATGTCACAATATTTATAATTCTCGTCCACATTCCTGATTCATAATAAAATGATAACAGTATAAGCACAATCAAAAGAGTCGCAAGATTCAGATACGGATTTTTTATGCTACTGACAAATGTCCATATAATTGCAGCAATGGTAAATCCAGCCCATATCCATACCTTTGATACTGGTTTCATTTTCTTATTGGAATGAAAATAATACATAAACACTGCCAGATCAAACAGGCTGATGGCAAAGCGTATCACATATTCCATCCTTAAACCATCCTCCTTACAAACTCCATATGTTTTTCTTTTAAATTCTGCTTATGGGAGCGGGCAATCAGAAGTCTTTCTTCATTGTCCATCACTACTTCATCTCCATCAATCGCCCTGATATGCCCAAGATTGATGATATATGATACATGAATATGGGCAAAGACCTTATCATCAAGCTGTTTCCATATTTCTTCAGTTGTCATATTTGCCTTGAAATTTTCTGAAATCGTATGTATCACTGCCTGACGACCTTTCTTCTCAAAATACACAATATCATCGCAGCTAATACGAAACTGATTTTTTCGGAACTGAAAGACAAAGTCACGCTTTATCATATGAAGATACTGCATGGCTTTTAAAAGAACGGACTCCAGCTTTTCCACTGTAATCGGTTTAGAAATATAGTCAAAGGTAATAACCTCAAAAACATCCATAACATACTGAGTATATCCAGTCAGGAATACAAACAATGCTTTGGCATCTATTTTCCGGATTTCTTTTGCAAGCTGCAAACCATTCATCTCCGGCATTTCAATGTCAAATATATACAGATGATACATTTCTCCATAATCTATAACATGCTTCAGCAACTCCTTCGCTGTAAAATACACTTCATAAGAAAACTGGTACTGCGCTAACTTATCAAAAGCACTTTCCAGCATTTCTACATCTGTTCTGCTGTCATCACAGACCGCAATATTAAGCATAACACTTCCTCCTTTTCGGGCTTGGAAGTAGGAAGCACTTCAATTTATCTAATCAACTTAGATAAATAAGCCAGCACACGGTCAAAAAACTCATTTCTCTGCTCCTTTGTGCTGTTCGCAACATAGTAATCCAGATTAAAATCTTTCATACTGCTCTCGCCTGTTATCAGATATGTAGGATCAATTCCATATTTATGATAGAGTGTCAACACTTTATCTACAGATATTCCCGTTATACCCGCCTCAAGCTTTCGATAATGTTCCACTGTAACACCTAATACATCCGCAATTTCTGACTTTTCGAGGTTCATATTCAGTCTTGCCTCTCTTAGTCTCTTTCCTATCTGTATATTGGCATCTTTTCTTCCTGTATCCAAGATTTTGCACCTCTTTTCCATGTTAATCATATCAATGGGACTTTGATTCTCATAGTCCAGAAAACAACCCAACGCACATCATTTTTATGCTCGTAAGTAGGTTAATTTGTGCTTTTATTAAAAAAACGAATGGCACATCTGATACCATTCGTCTTTATCTGCTCTATATTCTGTTGTAAATTCTATTAGCGGACAGTTTTTGGCTATTTATCATATCCATCACTGCATTTCTTTTACTCTGACATCCACTGTATTTTTAAAATTTTCAATCTGATGTGAATACTGTTCATTCATAAGCGTGGAATGAATCATAAAATCCGCTGTTGCAATATTATTTGCAATCGGTATATCATACACCTGTGCAATTCTAAGAAGTGCCTTAACATCTGGATCATGTGGCTGTGCTGCCAGTGGATCGGAGAAGAAAATAACCATGTCGATATTTCCCTCTACAATTTTTGCCCCTATCTGCTGATCTCCACCTAATGGACCACTGTTATATCCTTTTATCTTTAATCCTACATGATCTGCTATCATTCTCGCAGTCGTTCCGGTTCCTGACAGATTATGTTGCTGTAAAATTTCTTTATTGTCCATACACCATTTCAACATATCCTGTTTTTTCCCATCATGAGCAATCAAAGCTATGTTTTTTTGTTTTTCAATCGTCATTGTAAGATATTTAATCATCTGCGTACCCCCAAGCTGCCGTTTCTATTATTGTGTTCCATCCTTTTTCTGTACTCTCTTGGTGTAATCTTGTATCTGTCCTTAAAAACATGGTTAAAAGTTCTTTGACTTTCAAACCCACAATCAAGACATATATTTGTAATGGAATCCATTGTGTTTTCCAGTGCCGCAACTGCATAATTTAACCGGACTCCATTCACATATTTACTAAAATTACAGTGAAAGGTTTTTGCAAACATTCTTGATAACACATATTTGCTTACACACAAATCGTATGCCATTTTTTCAAGACTGATTTTCTCTCTAAAATTTTTAGCTACATATTCTACCGCATTATAAATCAGGTCATCACTCCCTACTGTGCTTTTATCAACCATTGGCATTTCTGCGAAAACATGGGCAAGAATCATCTGTACATAAGCCTGTATCAGCATGGGATTCCCCTCTGTTATTCCTGCCAGATATTTTATGGCATTTACTACATCAGGATGCACTTGCTCTTTTTTTACAACCGGGTTCTTCGGGCTGTATATCTGCAACTCTTTATAATAGGAAGGAAACAGTGTCGGATCAAGATACAGGTATATTACCTTGTTTTCTTTTTTCCCAAATACTTGATAATGATGTATTACGTTTGGAAACACGATTGCAAAATCACCCTCATCCATGTGATACAATTCTTGTCCAACTCCAAGTTCAATATCCCCATCCGTTACATACACTACCTCTATTGCTTCATGTAAATGTGGTGGAAAATGCACTGTTTTCTTCCACTCTACCACTATTCCATCAGTTCTGTTCTCATATACCAATAACACTTGCAAGCAACTCCTCAAACAAACTTAGCGGATAATGAAGGAATAGTGAATGTCTTTTTCTGCACTAATCCGATAATCATCTTCCACATCACTTCCCCAGCTATCAATTCCACCGACTCCTCTTACTGCACCATAGACACAAAGGACTGTTCTTCTTGCTGGTGGCAGTTCCTCATGGTGTGTTGCGTTTTCAATCTCTGATGCTGTATAAGGCAGGCACGAAAAAGCAAATGCCTTGTCGTTTTCTTCTATTCTTAATGTCTGTGGTGAACTATCCGTTCTGCTATTATCAAGACTTGTATGTCTTGTAATCTCCAGCCACTCTGTATCCATTCTCATACCACATTCCTGTGGAACCAGATATGGTGTCAGGCTCAAATCTGATACCTCATAAATTCCTTTTTCTGCCCCTGCCTTTCTGTCCGGATAGGTTTCCCCCGATAATCCCTTGTACATATATTTATCTGCAAGTGTCGGCATAATAAACCTCATTCCGAATACCGGAAGTTCCGGCAGTCCCTTTACTCCTGTGTAATCCACATCCACCTTGATATTTCCAGTTACATCAATGGTATAAGATACAATGACTGTTGTTACTGGATTGCTGACAGTCTCATAAGTATATTTCACAATTATTTCCCCGGCAGCCACATCACCGCCATAGCTGTTATTGTCCGGAGCATACTGCTTTTGCAATTCACCATCCATAATAACTTCAGTTTTTTTACAGTCAATGAACATATCCGATGCGAGCCAGCTTCCACTTTTAATGTGAAACCTGCTGCCTCTGTCATTATCTGTTAATGCTCTCCAAAAAGTAGGCTTTGGACAACGATACAGCCATTCATAACCGTTTTTTACTATAGACTCCAAACCGCCCTGTGAATAAGAGAATATATAGTCAAACCCATCTCCATGTACACCAAGTGTATAATCTCCATATACAACTCTCAATTTATTCTTATCTGTATAAGCCATAGTAATACCTCACTTCCTGCATAGCTGGTTTTTCCTTACGGTCTGCAAATACAATTCCATTTCCTGAAAACTCATAATCAGAAGGCTTATCATCAAAGTCCCCGCCATAACGCAAAACTTCTTTTCCTGTCACTTCATCTTTCACGAGAAGTGCCTGATCAATGAAATCCCAGATAAATCCACCGTGGTACATCTCATACTTATCTATTAACTTCATATAAGTACCAAGTCCTCCCATCGAATTACCCATATCATGCATATACTCACACAAAAGATACGGTTTCTTTGGATTATTATTTAAATATTCCTCCACTTCATAAGGCTTTGCATACATCCTGCTCTCTACATCTGATATGGTTTCCTCATAATTACGGTCATAGAAAGAGCTTTCATAATGAACAAATCTGCCATCCTGCTTTTCCTTGAAGTAAGTATTCATTGCTTCTATGTCATCACCCGCATAAGATTCATTTCCTAAAGACCAGAAAAGAATTGCTGTATGGTTTTTAAAAGTTTCAAAATTACTCCTAGCCCTGTCAACAACAGCCTCCCGCCATTGCGGAATAGAACAAGGTACGCTGCACGATGGTTCAATCGCACCAAGTTTCTGGAATGTTCCATGACTTTCCATATTCGTTTCTGCCATTACATAAATACCAGCTTTATCACACAGGTAATACCACGGTATCTGATCCGGATAATGGCATGTGCGTACTGCATTGATATTATTTCTAATCATACAATCAATGTCTGCTGTCATTTCATCCATACTGATGCTTCTTCCTGTCTTTGCACTCCACTCATGACGGTTTACTCCGGTAATGACAAGACGTTTACCATTTAAATAGATTACCTTGTCAATCATTTCCAGTCTTCTGAAACCTATGTCATATGGAATTATCTCTAATATTTCTCCATCTTCGCCTCTAAGCTCTACATATGCGTGATACAGATATGGGCAGTAATTATCCCATGCCTTAACACTTCCAACCTCAGTATCTATCACTCCTACAAGACTTCCAGCTTTTTCCTCTAAGGTGATATTGTCCTCTGCCACCTGATTATTCTCTCTGTCTTTTAAAACCAAATGGGCAGATACTTTCTTTCCTTCTGGAGCAGATACTTTCATCTTTACCGATACCCTGCCGCTTATATTGTCCTTGTTTAGTGTTGGCTGAAACCATACATCTTCCAAATGCACCTCTGGCACTGCTTTTAAAGTTACATTTCTAAAAATTCCAAAAAATCGGAAAAAGTCCTGATCCTCCAAAAATGCTGCCGTACTCATTTTGTGAACCTGAACTGCCAGCACATTTCCTTTTTCTCTGATAAATGGTGTCAGATCAAATTCTGACGGTGTAAAACTATCCTCCGCATATCCTACAAACTGACCATTCAGCCACAGATACATCGCTTCTTCCACACCTTCAAAACAGATACGGATTTTCTTTTCACGCATTTGCTCACTCAAATCAAATCGTTTGATATAAGATCCGACAGGATTATACTCTGCCTCGGAAAACATTCCTGCCTCGTCCCCGGTACTCTCCATACTATACGCACCCCTGTGATATTCTTTTCCCTCCCACGGATACATCGTATTGATATAGCGTATTTTGTCATAGCCTGCCAGTTCGATATGCCCCGGAACCATAATCTTATCAAATGAAGATGCATCAAAATTTTCCTCATAGAAATTTTCCGGTCTGTCCATTACATTTTTGCTAAAAGCAAACTCCCATTGTCCATTTAATGACTGCATCAAAGGATTTTCTGATTTTTCCATATCTGCATAATCCATATAGTAACAATGGTCGCTGTGTGCGTCCAACTGGTTTACACGGAACACTTCCGGATTGTCTAACCATTTCATATCAGCGTTCATAATAATTCTCCTTTTTTTCTTATTTTCTATATAGCCCCTAAAGTCAAACTCCAGGGGCTATTTTCATTACTGATTCTGCATATTTTCTTTTAATTTCATATTTGCACTCTCTACATTAAGGAATGAAAGAATGACTGTAATAATAATGTCAAATATAAACGGAAGCCACAGATACATAAAAATACATCATATTGATACAGCTATCCGGCTGAACCGCATTATCAAGGTTAATATATCCACTTATGTCAAGCAGCCAGCCTGAAAGTGCAACACCAATACCTCCACCGAGCTTTACACCTAATGAAGTACAGGAGAACATGGAACCGTCAATCCGCTTTCCACTCTTTAAATAAGTATGTTCTGAACACTGTGCAATTACTGCACTCATGTCTCCCTGCCACGGTCCTTCTCCGAGGGATGTAAGAACTGTAAATAACAGCATCAGCGGAACACTTCCCAGATAACCTGCCACTGCAACCATCAAACGGTCATACTGTAGCAAGCATATAACTATACTTGTTTAACTTATACATTCCTTTCATTTTTGAAACCAGTGCAGGTGTAACGGCAAGTGCAATGATCAAAGGAATATTATTCGCCCATGAAAATACACCGAACAAATTCTTATTCAGCAATACATATGTCATAAAAAAGATTCCTACATTCACCATAGAAGCACGAAGCTGCTGAAGAATATAGATCACACAAATCATTGAAAAATATTTATTACTAAAGAGAAGTTTTATTGTCTGCTTAAAAGAAAGTTTGTCATCTTCCTCTCCTGCCACACTGTCATCTTTTAATTCTTCATCTGACAGCTCTTTTACCGAAAATACAGCAAGTGTATTGGTAATAATACCTATAATACAGTAAATAAATGCGATAGTTCTCCATGCGGCTGCACCGCCACCAAACATTTCTACTGCACCAACAGTAACAGACTGGATGACCAGATTTGTACCAAATGAGAACATGAAACGGAAAGACCCCATCTGAACACGCTCTTTACTGTTTTTTGTTACCAGTGATGTCAACGCTGCATACGCAATATTATTAGCAGTATAAAATACAGCATTAAGTAATGTATATGCTATAAAAAAACCATGCATACTGCGCTGTTTTTCCAAGACTGGTCGGAATGGCAAATACACCAAACAGTGTGACAGCACAGCCAAAGAATCCGTAAAACATCCACGGTCTTGCTTTTCCCATCTTACTCTTTGTACGGTCAATCATTGTACCGAAAAATATATCCGTAACTCCATCAAATAATTTTGATACCGCTATCAATGTACCTACTATGCCCGAATTTAACCCAACTGTATTTGTCAGGTAAATCATGACAAATGATGATAGAAAAGCATATACTACATTTCCTGCAATATCTCCCGTTCCGTAACCTACTTTGTTATACCTATTTCAGGTATTGTTTTTTCTCCATGAGAATTTCTCCTTCCACAAATACCTATTCTTTTGCCTCGTTTTGTCCCACAACTTTATTATGGTCAGTATATAAAAAATAAGCCAAAAATGACATATCATAAATTGGACAAAATATGCACAAAATGATAAAATTAATGAACATAAGGATTATATTGGACAGATTTTTAGCCATTTTTGACATACACTTTTTTATATTTCAATACAAGGAGGCACACATGTACACAAATAATGCATATCTCAATCACTCAACGATTGATAGAAAAGATAAATCCAAGCCGCTTGTTGTAACTATGTGTGGAACATATAAGCTATACACACGTCCTAAACTGCCTACCTGGAGACCTCGTGGCAAGTACTTGTATTTTCTAAGTTAATTTATATTGCTGACCGGAAAAGCCCTATTTTCATTTTGGTCGTAATAGTGAAGAAGAAACTATTGTTCATGCCGGACATATGGTTTTATATCGTCCAAAGGAGCCTCAAAAAATATGAATATTATGCCGATGATCAGACGTAAACGTCAAATCCTGCGCCTTGGCTAATTAGTTTTTTTATGCCACACTCTAAATAACACGAAAAAACTATTAGTTTTTTAGAGGAGGCTAAAGCGCATGGATCAATTAACTCACAATGTCCGCAGGTCGAACTGGATAAACATCATTCGACAGTGCCAGGACAGACCGGCAGGCACTACGGCAAAGCAGTGGCTTGTTGAAAACGATATTTCTGAAAAATCTTATTATTACTGGCTCCGAAAGATCCGCCGGGAAGTCTGTGAACAGGAGGGACTCCAGGAAGACACCAACCCGTCTGCCCTCTCTTTTGTAGAAATCCCGGTAAAAACTGCTCTGGACACAACACCGGTGCCAGCCGTCCCGGCAGCAATGACTCCGGTTGCAGTGATCAGATCAGGCCGCCTGACGCTGGAATTATCAAACGATATTTCAGAGTCCCTGCTTTGCAGGCTGCTGCAGGAGGTGCTTCATGCTTGAAGATGCTGCCGGTATCCGCAGAGTCGTGATTGCCTGCGGATATGTGGATCTGCGCAAAGGGATCGATGGGCTGTCCATGATCATCGGAGGCAGATACCATCAGAATCCTTTTGAAAAGGGAACTTTATTCCTATTCTGTGGCAGACGGTCCGACCGCATCAAGGGACTTCTATGGATGGGAGACGGTTTTCTTCAGCTCTACAAACGGCTGGAGGCAGGTTCCCTGTCCTGGCCTAGAACCAGCGAAGAGGCCGCAGACCTTACAGAGGAACAGTTCCGTTATCTTATGATGGGGCTGAATCCCCTGAACCCCAAAGTCAGGGAAGTAACACCGCAAAAGCCCACCTGATCTTTGTGCAAAACATAGATTTTTTATGCCTGTTATCCGGTCAGATCCATTCCCGGTGTTACAGCCTCTCTGAACGCTGTTTCCTGGTCTGTGACGTATCCACAGGAGGATCCGGATAAAAATTTCAGCGCCTTGAAAACTTTATATTTCCCTGGCTCTATGACCATCACACCGCCTTACAGGCATAGGCAGAATGACGAAACCTGCGGGGTTGCCGGTTCGCAATCCTTTGTGTTTTCTGGTATAATGAAAACAGTTTAAGGAGCAGGACAATGGCAGACAGACATACATTGGAAGAACTGAATAACTGCAGCAGGGAAGAACTGATCACCATCGTTCTTATGATGCAGGGACAACTGGATACCCTGAATGAGAACATCGAGCGGCTGATCGAACAGGTACGCATAGCGAACAGCTATCGTTTCGGAAAACATACAGAAACACTGGATTCCATAGATGGTCAGCTGTCCTTCTTTGATGAGGCAGAAAACTGCTGCAATCTGTCTGTCCCGGAGCCTGCTGCGGAGGAAGTACTTCCATCCCGACGTAACCATAAGAAAAAAGGGCAGCGGGAAACGGATCTGAAAGATTTCCCGGAAGAGATCCTTCCTCCTTATCAGGTATCCACAGAAGAACTGGATACGTTTTATGGTGCAGGCAACTGGTGCAGAATGAAGGATGAAACCTACAAAAGACTGCGCCATGAGCCGGAATCCTGGACGGTGGAAGTCCATACCGTGGAAGTCTACGTGGGAACCGGCGGAGATCATCAGGACGAATTCTTACGTGGAAAACGCCCCAAGGATCTTCTGCGTGGAAGCATCGTTACTCCTTCCCTGCTTGCATCCATTCTGAATGTAAAATATGTGAACTCCTCTGCACTGCACAGGGTCGAGCAGGAGTTTCAGCGGAATGGTGTAAATATCTCCAGACAGACCATGTCGAACTGGATCATCCGGTGTGCTGAGAAATATTTTGCACCGTTTGTGGATCGTATGAAGCAGGAACTGCTGTCCCTACCGGTGACACAGTCGGACGAAACACCGACACAGGTGATCGGTGACAGTGACCGTCCGAACAGTAAATGCTACATGTGGGTACACCGTTCCGGGGAGTTCTATAAGGAACGTCCTGTGGTGATCTACGAATACCAGAAAGGCAGGGATCACGAAAAGCCGCTGGAGTTTTACCGGAACTACAAAGGAGTTCTGGTCACGGACAGTCTGGAGCAGTATCATCTGCTGGACAAAAAACTGCCGGGAGTGACAAACGCAAACTGTTGGGCACATGCAAGAAGAGCCTTTGCAGATGCCGTAAAGGCAGCGGATAAAAAGAATCCCCTGTCAGTAAAAACTTCCGTGGCATACCAGGCATTACAAAAGATTGCAGAATTCTACCGGATCGATACCGAACTGAAAGAACTTCCGGCAACGGATCGCCTTACACAGCGGCAGACAAGGATAAAGCCGCTGGTTGAGGATTTCTTTGCGTGGGCAAAACAACAGGCTGCAGAATGTACGGTGCCTCCGAAATCCAGGACCGGACAGGGACTAAATTTCGTCATCCATCAGGAAAACTATTTAAAGGTATTTCTGACCGATGGGGATATCCCAATCGATAACTCCGCTTCCGAACGGGCTATCCGGACTTTCTGTATCGGCAAGAAGAACTGGATGTTCCATAACACAGCAAAAGGTGCCGGAGCCAGCGCTCTTGTTTACAGTATTTCAGAAACAGCAAAGCTGAACAATCTGCGCCCGTACTACTACTTCAGGCATATCCTCACGGAGCTGCCTAAGTATTGTGACGAAAAAGGAAATATAGATCCGGCAAAACTAGATCAGCTGATGCCCTGGGCAGAGGAGCTTCCCGAGGAATGCCGGAAACCACGCCGCTCATAAAAGCGGCGTTAAATTTAAGGGTAGGCGTAGGATTTGACGTTTACGATCAGACTGAAGTCTACTGGGTTCATTTTACAGGCAGCGATGTAACAAATATATTACGCTCTTATGGATTGACCGATGACAAAAAGGTATTTTACTGTGGATCTGGTCCCTCCTATCAGAATCTTTTTCGTGCAATGATAAATGAATTACAGATGTGTAAGGATAGTTATCAGGAAATGCTTGAAATGTATTTAAGACAGATTTTTATAAAACTGCAACGATACTTTAATAACAGCATAAGAATAGATAATTCCCGTACTGCAGAAACTATTGACATGGCTATTGCCTATTTCAATGAACATTACAGTGAATCAATCAGCATTGAAGAATACGCTGAAAAAAAATCATGTAAGCACAAGCTGGTTTATACGCAATTTCAAACTTTATGTTGGCTCTACACCAATGCAATTTATTTTGCAAAAACGCATTTGCAATGCAGAAGCCCTGCTCTTGAATACAGAATATAACATAAACGAAATTGCACAAATTGTTGGCTATGATAATGCTTTATATTTCAGCCGCATGTTCAAAAAAATAAAAGGCATATCTCCCTCAGAATACCGCAAAAATATATAAGAAACTGCAACGGACAGAGAATATTTACACACTCTCTGCCCGTTGCAATTTT
>ENA-OQHK01000143-OQHK01000143.1-human-gut-metagenome-genome-assembly--contig:-NODE-143-length-13990-cov-4.324677_pt1 | contig 13990 bp, 14 predicted proteins | sample MGYA00242562_ERZ504715 | MGnify/ENA primary metagenome ERZ504715 (study PRJEB26092, sample SAMD00036445) | human gut metagenome | host: Homo sapiens | study: EMG produced TPA metagenomics assembly of...
ACGCTCCATCTCATGATGGAGAAAGCTCTTTGTCACCAGAAAAATCCTGTCTGTTGGTATCTGGTCATATAACATTGCAAAATACTCCTGCATTTCCTCCGCCAGGAACTTTGGCAGCTTGATTGTTCTGTTGCTCTTAGGTGTTTTCGGTGTTGTAATAACATCCTGCCCCTGCAGCCGCTGATACGATTTATTTATTCTGACTGTGTTTTTTTCAAAGTCAAAATCTTCCATTGTAAGAGCAAGCAGTTCACCTAATCTCATTCCCGTCCAGTACAGCATTTCAAATGCATAAAATGAAACCGGCTTGTCAATCACCGCTTCTGAAAACTTCTTATATTCTTCTGTTGTCCAGAAAAGCATTTCCTTCTTTTCTTCCCTGCCCATATTTCCAGCTTGTCTTGCCGGATTTGATTTCAGATTATAAAACCTGCACGCATGATTGAATATCGCACTTAAGATATTATGCATTGTCTTTTTATAAGTCTGGGAATAACTCTTCCCATTCTCATAACGGAATGCTACCATCTCATTCTGCCATTTACGTACATCTCCCGGTGTAATCTCATTCATCTTAAGATTCTTGAAATATGGAAGTATCTTTGTGTCCACAATGTGTTCTTTTGTAAGCCACGTGTTGAGTTTGACATAATTTTTCACATCCTCTGTATACAGCTTCCAGAACTCTCCAAATGTCATATCCAGATTGTTCTCCTGCCGTATTTTGTAATTACGCTCATAATCCAACGCTTCTCTTTTTGTTGCAAATCCTCTTTTCTTTATCTGTTTGTTTTCCCCGGTCCAGTCCTTACAATAGAATTTGACGAACCAGGTGCCTGTCTTACTGTCTTTATAAGCTGGCATATTCATCATCTCCTTCTTTCCATATGCAGAAGCAGATGCCTAAGCCGTATCGCTTCTGCACCTGCCTCTGTCGCAATCTTCTTACCTGTTGCTTATCCTGCATCACTCATACCATAAATGCGTTCTTCAAAATATTTTCTGCTTACTTTTCCACGGATTACAATGTAACCCTTCTTTTCAAGTTCACTGTTGATCTGTCTCATAAGCTTGTATGCTGCTGATCTTGAAATTCCAAGAATCTGCATCACATCTCCTACTTCTAAAAACTTTTCATTCATGCCCTTTCACCACCTTTCCATTAAAATTTGTTTTGGCGTTTCTACATACCAGTTCTGCTGATGTCACAACCAGCCTCCTTACCTGAGATAATCTCCTGTAATACCGCCCACTCCTGCTCGAGGTACTCGGTCCGCTTGGGGGAGTGTCTACATTCGCTCGATTCCTATGAATGTCTTGGCAAATGCCTGTTAGATTTCTGGTACCGCTCATTTAGTTATTTTTCAATACCATATCGTATAGATAATTGAATTGATATTATTCTATACCGTATAGTATTGAATTGTCAAGAAGTTTTTCTAATGTTCTCGTATAGAAAAACTTCCATTTTCATTTTTTCCGTGTTATACTGTCTTTAACAGTCCATCAGGGACAGATAAACGGAGGTGACTACACTATGACAATTGGTGAAAGAATAAAGAAAATACGGGTATTCCGTAAAATGACAATGGATGAACTGGGCGGTGCACTTGGATTTGAGGGCAAAAATATGTCGGTCCGCATATCCCAGTATGAAACCGGTGCACGCATTCCCGGTGAAGATATGATTCTAAAGCTTGCTGATGCATTGCACTGCAATTACAAGGCAATCTCTGATTACAGCCTTGGTGCTGCTGAAGATATCATTGAAACACTTTTCTGGCTTGAAGAAAGTGCCACATCTCTCCCGGCACGTGGAAAAGGTACAAGATTCCCAGAGTACACAGCTCCCGGCAACCTGATTCATCTGACTGCAATGACACCTGCAAAATCTTCCGAGGCTGCCAGACCAACTTACAACGAAGATGATTATGACAGTACAGGCTCACCTGTCGCATTAACTTTTGAATATGGATTGGTAAATGATTTCCTTTCGGAATGGTGTGAAATGAAAACGAAATTAAATAGTGGAGAGATTTCTCCTAATGAATATTTTGAGTGGAAAATAACATGGCCTCAGGCGTAAATGAAACTATTCACGCACAGCTCACTTTAGTACCATTTTAGTACCACAAGACAAAAAACAAGCTCGCAAATGCCCATTTTACTAGGCTTTGCGAGCTTTTGAAAATTATTCAAACTCAATAGTTCCCGGTGGCTTACTGGTCAAATCATAGAATACTCTATTGACTCCCTTTACCTCATTTATAATTCTGCTCATCACTGTCTGAAGTACCTCAAACGGTATCTCGGCTGCTTCGGCTGTCATGAAGTCCACGGTGCGGACTGCACGGACTGCAACGGCATAATCATATGTTCTCTCATCACCCATGACACCTACTGAACGCATGTTGGTAAGGGCTGCAAAGTACTGGTTTGGCATCCATGATGGTTCCTCGCCGTGGGCCTCTTTGTACTCTTTTGCTGCCTTTTCCACTTCGCTTCTGTAAATCCAGTCTGCATCCTGGACAATGCGTACCTTTTCGGCTGTGACTTCGCCGATGATACGGATTCCAAGGCCTGGGCCTGGGAATGGCTGACGGAATACAAGATAGTCAGGTAATCCAAGCTCCAGTCCGACCTTGCGTACCTCGTCCTTGAAGAGGTTTCTGAGTGGCTCCACGATATCCTTGAAATCAACATGCTCCGGGAGACCTCCTACGTTGTGGTGTGATTTGATGACTGCAGATTCTCCGCCGAGTCCACTCTCCACTACGTCCGGATAGATGGTTCCCTGCGCAAGGAAGTCAACCTTTCCGATTTTCTTAGCTTCTTCCTCGAATACACGGATGAATTCCTCACCGATGATTTTACGCTTGCGCTCAGGCTCTGTGACGCCTGCAAGCTTGCTGTAGTAGCGCTCCTGTGCATTGACGCGGACAAAGTTGATGTCGAACGAACCGCCTTTGCCGAATACGCCCTCTACCTCATCACCCTCGTTCTTGCGGAGAAGTCCGTGGTCTACGAATACGCAGGTGAGCTGCTTGCCGATTGCCTTGGCAAGGAGTGCTGCGAGCACTGATGAGTCTACTCCGCCTGAAAGTGCAAGGAGCACTTTACCGTCACCGACCTGCTCTCTGATTTCGTCGATTGTGTTTTTAACGAATGAATCCATCTTCCATGTGCCTGCACATCCACATACGCCACGGACGAAATTGTAAATCATCTGTGTTCCGTTCTTGGTGTGAAGTACCTCCGGATGGAACTGTACTGCATATAATTTCTTCTCAACATTCTGTGTTGCGGCTATTGGACAGTCTGCAGTGTGCGCAACTACCTCAAAGCCCGGTGCAGCCTCTGCAATTCTGTCGAAATGACTCATCCAGCATACTGATTCTGATGGCAGATCCTTGAACATCACGCCGTTTGCAGAATATGTGATTTCTGTCTTTCCATACTCTCCAACCTCCGGTGTGATTACCTTTCCGCCTAATTTATGCATCATAAGCTGTGCACCGTAGCAGATGCCAAGCACCGGTATTCCCAGCTCAAACAGCTCTTTCTGGTATGATGGTGAATTCTCTTCATAACAGCTGTTTGGACCTCCTGTAAGGATGATACCCTTTGGATTCATTTCTTTGATTTTCTCAATGTCTATTTTGTATGAGTAAATCTCACAGTACACGTTGCACTCGCGGACACGGCGCGCAACAAGCTGATTGTACTGACCACCAAAGTCTATGACTATGACCTTTTCCTGATCCATGTTTTCCTCCTAATTGTTTATTCGCTATGCTGCTGTTTTATAATCTTTGAAACGTCACGTAATTGCTGTTTGCCACACTGTGGTGTAAACAATAACAAAAACATAACATATGTTATCTGCTGCCATCTCATTGATTACGTAAAAGCAACATGTTTTCTTATGTCATTATAGATTACGGAGTGCTTATCTGCAAGCGATTTTGTTAAATTTCTGTTTTGATTTTATGTGCAATTACGTTATAATGAATTATAAACACTTTTATAAGCGGGGAGGTTTCATCATGAGTTTTAAAATAATCACTATAAGCCGAGAGTTTGGCAGTGGCGGTCGCTTTATCGGCGAGCAGATTGCTCAAAAATGCGGCATTGAGTTTTACGATAAAAAAATAATTGAGCATGTGGCAAAGGAGCTCGGTATCTCTGAGCAGATTGTCGCAAACCAGGGCGAATATGCACCTGCCGGAAGTATTTTTTCATATGCATTTGTGGGGCGCGACATCACAGGAGTTTCTCTTTCCGACCAGATTTTCAATATTCAGCAGAAGCTCATCAAGGATATTGCGCAAAAAGAGCCATGCGTTATTGTGGGACGTTGCGCAGACTACATTCTTTCTGACAGGGATGATGTGCTGAATGTTTTTATAGAGGGAAATAAGCCTGAGAAGGCTGCAAGAATAAAAAAAGCTCTACCAAAAAAGCGATGACGAGGTCAAAAAGCTGCTAAAGGATGTCGATAAGAAGCGCTCTGTAAATTACCGCTACTTTACCGACAAGGAGTGGGGCAGCAGGAAAAATTATGACCTGGTGCTAAACAGCTCTGTGCTTGGATACGATAAATGTATTGAGCTCATCGCATCCGCATACGCTTAATTCACTTAAGATACAGCTTTCCTGCGGTTAAGAAACCGTTTTCTTATTTTACGAAAAACGTAAATAGAATTACAACCTGTGTGTAATATTAAAAATACTCCTGCATAAACTGTAACAACAGAATATGCAGGAGTATTTTTTGAAATCATATATTGAGACAAGGGCGGTGGAAATCGCCAACTACATAGTTGAAAACAATGCCACGGTGCGTCAGGCTGCAAAGCAGTTTGGCATCAGCAAATCCACTGTGCACAAGGATATCACGGATGCTGACAGGCTGCTTCGCATTGACCCGGAGCTTGCCGCAAAGGCGCGTCACATTCTCGATATCAACAAGTCCGAGCGCCATATCCGCGGCGGACTTGCCACCAGAGAGAAGTATCTGCATCTGCCTCATGTGCATGCCGGCTGAGTGCATGGATGCTTCTATCCCTGCATTGCCAGGTGCGCCGTTTTCCGTACATCTGAGGCTTTTCGTTAATTCAAGACCTGTGTCACATGACTTGTGAGCACACCGTACAGCCACTTGCCCTCATCACTTAGATCCTCATAGGTAAAGCCGCTTGTCTTATCGCAGGCAGCTGTTAAAAGCGCTGATTTTTCGTCCTTATTGGACAGATTCCAGCACACATAGCTGATGCCGTAACTGTCGAGCAGGCTGATCCAGCTGTTTGCGGAATCTATGTCCACCTGACCGTTTCCGTCGGCGCTGCAGATGCCAAACTCTGATACAAATATCGGCAGTCCGGCGTCTGCCGCCGATTTTAGCTTGTTTTGCAAGTCCTCCTTGTGGGTTTCGGCATAGAAATGCAGTGTATACATGATATTATCATAGCCTGTGACAGGGTCCTTGACTGCCTCATCCACATCCTGGCTCCAGTTAGGTGTGCCTATCAGTATGACTGCATCCTTGTCGTAGCTTCTGATTGACGGAATGACCTCGCTGGCGTAAAACTTCACATCTCCCCAGGTCGCACCGTTGCACGGCTCATTACAAATCTCGTAAATCACGTTGTTGTATGAGGCATACTGCTGTGCCATTTTGGCAAAAAATGTCTTTGCCACATCACTGTAGCGGTTTGGATTGCCCTCGTTTAGCACATGCCAGTCGATGATGACATACATGTCGTTGTTGAACGCGTACTGCACTCCGTTTTGCACAAGTGTCTCAAGCTGCTGCCTGTCACCGTCCGTGCAGTAGCCACCGCTTTCGTAGGTGTACATGGCGAGCCTCACCACGTTTGCTCCAAAGCTTTTCAGCGTGGCAAAGCAATCATTGGTCACATACTGTGGATACCACGCAAGACCGTGTGTGCTGACTCCGCGAAGCTGCACCTCGTTGTTATTTTGATCAACGAGCTTGCTGCCCTCCACATGCAGCTTACCGTTTACTGACGGACAGGCAAGAACTGAGCTCTCCTGTCCGTTTTCTGTGGTGAGCTGCTCTGTGTCAGCCACATTCTGATTTTCTGTACTGCTTTGCGTACTGTCCTCAGTATTATTTTCTGCAGAATTCACCGACTCAGTGGCTTTCTCATCCGTCTGTGATTCTGTCTCCTTGTTGCCCTTGTTACCACATCCTGTAAAAATCCCAAGCACCAGCACTGCAGCCAATACCAATGCTATATATTTCTTCATATTGTTATACTGTCTGACTGATTACTGAATTGATGTAACCTTGTAGTCCTCAGCCTCTACAGTCTCCTTTAATTTCTCATCGGAAATGTCAGAGCTTAATGTCACTACTGCAGTTCCACTCTCATGGCTTACTACAGCCTCACTAACTGCATCAAGCGCCTCGAGTGCCTTCTTTACTCTTGCCTCGCAGTGGCCGCACATCATTCCTTCGATATTCATTGTCTTTGTCATTGATTTTTCCTCACTTTCATTTGGTTTATCTGTTTTGTTTTTTCTATCTGATGTTGCTTTTCTGTCATGCTTAGGATCATACACCCTGCACAGATTCAGCCGCAGGGCATTGGTAACAACGCAGAAGCTCGACAGGCTCATCGCCGCCGCTCCAAACATCGGATTGAGCTTCCATCCTAATAAAGGATACCACAAACCGGTCGCAAGTGGAATACCTATTACATTATAGAAAAATGCCCAAAACAGATTTTCGTGTATATTTGTCAATGTAGCACGGCTTAACCGCACTGCTGCCGGTACATCTATCAGGCGGCTCTTCATCAGGACAACATCCGCTGCATCTATTGCCACATCACTTCCCGCGCCAATTGCAATTCCCATATCCGCACGTGTGAGCGCCGGTGCATCATTGATTCCGTCACCAACCATGGCTACCCTGCCCTGTTTTTTTAGCTTCCTTATGACAGCCTCCTTACCATCCGGAAGCACACCTGCGATGACTTCATCCACTCCCGCCTGCTTTCCAATGGCATTGGCAGTCTGCTCGTTGTCACCGGTGAGCATAACAACTCTGATACCCATATTTTTAAGCTGTCTGACAGCTTCCGGACTGTCCTCCTTTATTGTATCTGCAACGGCTATGATACCGCAAAGCCTGTCATCCGCGGCAAAGAACAGAGGAGTTTTTCCTTCCTTTGAAAATTCGACAGCTTTCGCGCGCATATCATCTGACACTTTTACAAATTTGCTGACAAAAGCAAGATTTCCTGCTTTTATCATTTTGCCTGCAAGTATTGCAGTCAGACCATTTCCTACAACAGCGCTAAAATCCGTAACCTCTGCAACAGCGATTTCATCCGTTTTAGCGCGCTCCATAATGGCTTTTGCAAGCGGATGCTCGCTCTTGGCCTCGACTGATGCTGCTATTGCAAGAAGCTTCCTTGACCACAGTGCTTTATCTGTTGATGAGTACGGGTTTAAATCGTCTGCCTTACGCTGACACTCACCGGATATCGTGCCGGTTTCCTCAAAAAATGTCTCATCCGGCACGATATCCGTCACCTTCGGCTCACCGCTTGTTATGGTGCCTGTCTTATCAAGAGCCACAATCTGTGTGCGGCCTGTTGCCTCAAGGCTTGCCGCTGTCTTGAAAAGTATACCGCTCTTTGCGCCCTTGCCATTTCCTACCATTATCGCAACAGGAGTTGCCAGTCCAAGTGCACACGGACAGCTTATCACGAGTACCGAAATGCCTCTGGCAAGCGCAAAGCCCACGGTCTCACCGGCTATAAGCCATGCTATTATTGTAATGATTGCAATTGTAATAACCGCCGGCACAAATACTCCCGATACCCTGTCAGCGATTTTTGCAATAGGAGCCTTTGTCGCTGCGGCATCAGACACCATCTGTATAATCTGTGAGAGTGTGGTGTCTTCGCCTACTCTGGTTGCGCGGCATTTTATAAAGCCTGACTGGTTCACTGTGGCAGCGCTTACTGCATCTTTCGGCTGCTTATCCACAGGGATGCTCTCTCCTGTGAGTGCCGATTCGTTGACAGCGGTTGTTCCCTCTATTATTTCACCGTCCACAGGGATATTTTCCCCCGGTCTGACCACGAAAATATCGCCCTTTTTCACTGCATCCACAGAAATTTCCTGCTCCACGCCATTCCTTACAACGGTTGCTGTCTTTGGGGCAAGCTGCATCAGGCTCTTTAAAGCGTCTGTTGTTTTGCCCTTTGAGTGCGCTTCAAGCATTTTTCCGACAGTAATCAGTGCCAAAATCATGGCTGCGGATTCAAAATAAAACTCATGCATATATGACATGACCGCATCCATATCGCCATTCACCTGCGCAGCTGTCATGGCAAAAAGTGCATACACGCTGTATCCAAACGATGCCGCAGAGCCAAGCGCAACAAGCGTATCCATGTTGGGAGCGCCATGAATCAAGCCCTTAAAGCCACTGATAAAAAACTTCTGGTTTATGACCATTACCGCCACTGTAAGCAGAAGCTGCAAAAGCCCCATAGCCACATGGTTTCCATTGAAAAACTTAGGCAACGGCCAGCCCCACATCATATGTCCCATGGAAAAATACATGAGAACAACTAAGAATATGAGCGATGCTATAAGCCTGTTGCGCAGCTTCGGTGTCTCCCTGTCTACAAGCGCATCCTGCGCTGCCTTTAGCTGCTCTAAGCTGTTATTTGCTTTGTCATTTTCTGATTCTGTTGCTGTGCCTTTGGGACTCGCTCCATAGCCCGCCTGCTCTACTGCCTCCACTATCTGCGCATCTGTCGCGCTTCCCTCGACTCCCATCGAGTTGGTCAAAAGGCTGACAGAGCAGCTCGTCACACCATCAACCTTAGAGACCGCCTTTTCCACTCTGGCAGAGCATGCCGCACAGCTCATTCCTGTAACTGTATATTGCTTCATACTGTCTGTATTTCCTTCTTTCTACTATTCGAATCTAACTATTCAGAAGCCTTTTCTAAAATCTCTCAATTCCTGTCACCTTGAAATCCAGTCTTTCTATGGCAAATGTGATTTCCTCATCGCTTAGCTCTCTGGTTGCCTCAACATGTGCCACTCCATGCTTTAAATCCACATTTGCCGATACTCCGCTCATCTTCTGAAGCGAGCGTGTGACTGAGTTCTTGCAGTTCATGCAGTGCATTCCGTCTATGTGCACATCTGCTCTCGTGACTATCTCGCCTGTAAGCTGTACTGTGGCTTCCTCGTCCTCCTTCATGGCTCCACCGCCACAGCAGGCGCCCTCGCCCTTTGAATGCTTTATTGTCTCCTTTAAGCCCACAATCACCAGAGCGGCAATTATTGCTATTATTAATATTGTGATTATTGTACTCATTTTTATACCTGCCTTCTTATAATACTACTTCATAAGCTTCTGCAGTGTGTTCAAAAGCTCATCTATTGTCTCATCCTTGCCGGCCCTTATGTCATCTGCCACACACGTCTTTATATGATTGGCCAAAAGGACTTTATTGAAGCTGTTGAGCGCGGCATTTGCGGCCGCCACCTGTGTGATGATGTCAGGGCAGTAGCAATCCTCATCCAGCATACGCTTGATCCCACGGATCTGCCCCTCTATACGGCTAAGTCTGTTGATGAGATCCTTATATTCCTGCTCTGACCGCTCTTTTTTGCGGTTGCAGCAACAGCATTTGGTTTCTTTTTCTGCCATGTGTGCCTCCCTTCTTTCTTCATTCCACATTTGTTGTATATGTCTAACCATACCCCTTATGGGTATCTGTCTTCAAGAGCATTATATACCCCGGTAGGGTATATTGCAAGGGCAGATTTCCTTATTGAGAAATTTTCAACAGTATGGCAGAACGTTAATCACACGTCCATAAGGCGCACAGGGTCACGACATGCACTACTCCGTTCGCTACACTACGTCACTAAATAAAGCAGTAACTTCATAAACAAGTCACTGCTTTAAAATTCAGTCATAAATTATAGTAAATCTAATTATAATTATTTATCTATGCTGTTGTAGTTGCATATACATTTCCACTGGAAGCTCTAAATGTAACTTTTAATGTACATGTAACTCCTTCTATCAGATTTTTTGCTACATATTTAACGCACTTGAATATGCATGTCACCTCAGTGCAATCTGAACTTTTCGAATGCGTCATGCTTGTTGGTTTATAGCATGGATATGTGCTATTATTATATCCATAATGATTAATGCTTGCATAACGCTCTTTTCCGTCAGCCGAATATAATGTTGAATCTATATAAAAATATTATTCCATTTGAATCATAATAAAATCTTTGAATTTTATCATATGCGACTGTAGAGATACTATCTTCCATATTTTGAGCATAATTTAATCTAGAATATATACCTAAACGCTCATTTCTGTAGGCCTTTTTTACATACTTTATAAAGTCATTTATTCCCATACTTGTATAAAAATTTATTAGATCATTATACGACTTATTTTCAGCCTTTAATTGTTCCTGTGTAGGAAAAGAATAATGTGTACCTAACTCTTCATTAATTTTTTCCAATGTTTCACGATACCGATAAAGTTCATCCTCCGCAGCTTTTACTGTAATAGATGTATGTAAAATTGTACATAATAATAACGTAATTGCTATACTTAACGAAATAATTTTTTTACGTCATGTTCTATCCTCCATCCTTTATTGTTTACTATAATCTATAACTTTTTCTATTTATTTAGGCAAAATTCAATTTTCAATTTTCAAATTATCTTCTGCGCCTCCCTCATGCTCTACAATAACCTGGTCTGTGATATTCTCCTTATTTTCTCCATCAAGAATATAATACTCCCCACTATACGGCACTTTATAACTCACCTTAACGTCTCTGCTTATAGCTCCCAGTTTTTCAGCTTCTTTTGCCTCCGCTGGCAAAATATATACATCCTCATAACCGGTATATGAGTATATGCTTACCGTTTCATCTTTTTCCAAATAAACAGTCGGACCGCTATATTTTCTATACACCAGATCACGTGCCGAATCATTATTAACATCAATTAATGCCTGAATATGTTCAATCATATCGGCTGCAAATGACCTCACCGGCGTGATACACATACACAAGACAACTACAGTCACAACCGCTATCGCAGCAAAATATGCAGGATATCGTTTTGAGCTGTGAGTGGTATGTAATTCCTCGATACATTCTTTTCTTACCTGCTCAATATCAGGCATTTTATGTTGCGCAGCATGTCTTAAAATATCATTTTTCTTCATTCTGTATCAATCCTCCTTATCCAGATTTTTCCTAAGCTCCCTTAAGGTTCGATATAATCTGTTTTTTATGGTTGATTCCTTTACAGAAAAAAGGAGTGCTATTTCTGAAATATTTTTATCCATATAGTAATATAGATAAAATATTTTTTTAGTAAGTTCATCCTTCGCAGAAAGATATGTAAACACACTTTGTACTGTTTCTTTTGATATTGCTATATCGTCAAACGAAGTCTGTTGTACAGCTATATCATTTTCATCTGCCGACAAAATATTATAATCGTTCATTTCCTCAATGCCACGAAGCTTTTCTTTTAATTTATAAATGACGAAAAATTTTTCTCTTTGTCTATTTGCATTACAAGTGCATCCGGCTGCTTAAAATATGATATTCCATGTTTTCGTATTATTTTAACAACCTCTGTATAGGTTTCCTGAAATATATCTGCTACATCTTCAGTTTTTCCACATTTTACAATGATGTACGCTAAAACCTTCTGATTGGTTGAGGCATATAGCTCATTAAAAAAAGTCATCCTGTGCCTTATTAATCAATCTGCATCCCTCCCTTCACTATATATGTGTCCCACACCATAGAAAAAGTTTCATGTTATACCATACTTTTATAATAAAAGCATGCAAGCTGTGTCCTGTCCCTCAGCTGCAGCTTTTCGAGTATGACACTGATATAGTTTCGTACGGTTCCCTCACTCAGATACAGCTCATCCGCTATTTCCCTGTTGTTTAGTCCTTCTGCACCAGCTCTATGATTGAAGCTCCTTGCCGCTTATATCATAGCTCTTCATTGCGTCAATGAACCGGGCCTGACCGGTGCCTGATGAAGCTTTACCATCAGCTCCGAACAGGTGTGGTATCCTGTCCATTATCTGTGTTCCGAACACTGTCTGTCCGTTGTTTACAGCTCTAAGTGCCGGGGCAATACTCTCAAAGGCCTGTTTTAGTATATAGCCCTTCGCACCCAGCGAGATTGCTTTTACAATGTATTCATCATCCGAAAATGTGGTCAGAAGAAGTATTTTGGCATCCGGATATTTTCCGAGTATTTTTTCTGCTGCTTCAAGACCTGTCATGCCCTGCATCCTTATATCCATGAGCATCACATCGGGCATATGCTCCTCGTACAGCTTTACCGCCTGCTGCCCGCTGTCTCCAACCGCAGACACCTCTATGTCATCCTGTGCGCTCAGTATTGTATTCAGCGAAAGTGATACGAGATTATCATCATCTATTATTACTATTTTCATGTCCTGTTCCTTTCTTCTTCATGAGCGTCACAAATATCATGAAACCATCGTCTGCCTTTATACGCATGGTTCCTCCTATCGCTGCAACACGCTCTTTTATATTTTTTATGCCTATTCCATCTCCTGCTTCTCCCAAAAGTCTTCTTTCGTCAGCCGATGTGCCGTTGTCCATTATCTCAAGCTGGTAAAAGGCGGGATGCTCTCTGACTATTATCCTGATTTCATCGCCGTTACTGTGCTTAACTGCATTGTTTACCGCTTCCTTTGCAATTGCAATAAAAGCATACTTGACATCTCTGGGCACATCATCCTCACAGTCGTATTCGAGTGAAAATGCAAATGCACTGTCTGTAGGCTTAAGCTTCGCAAGCGCCTGACGCAAATCGACCGATTCATCGTACAAATCATGAACGCTTTTTCTCATGCTGTCCATTGCCGTATCAAGTGTACTCTTTAGGTCTGCGATAGGCGCTTTAAGCTTTTCATCGGTATTTATCACACCGATTGCTCCCACCTGCAAAATAGAGCGCGTAATCATGTGACCCACGTTGTCATGTATCTCTCTTGCGATACGGTTTCTCTCCTTTAGCGTGGCATTGTATATCTGCGCATTCTGCTTCTCGATAAGCTGGTGATTCATCTGCTCCATAAGCATGTCGTGCTCCATGGACGCATCTCTCATGCTGTGCATCTTCATCTGATACCCCAAAAGCAGCTCTGTGAAATACGAAAGCATTACCGCAAAAGCCATGAGAAGTACAACCTCCAGGATATTAAAAATCCCGGGTGCTATATGTTTTATCTTTAAAATACTGTCCACCGATACAGCTATCCCCACTAAGGCTGCAGCCATCCTCGACACCGTGTATTTTTTCTTCCTGAATACCATCGCTGCATACGGCAGCATAAAAAATGATGGTGCAAAAAATACTCCGGACAGAATATAAACCGCCAGAATCAAATCAAAGGCCCAGTCTGCCGTTTTGCTCTTGTTAGCCGGACACATCTGCGGCACATCCTGCATGTCTATAAATGTGCACACGATTATTCCTGTAAGTATGCACGCTATCATGACGTAATCGACCTGAAGGGATACCACCATAAGCATCACGCATGACAGAACTATTAAAAACTGACTACATATCTTATACATCAAAAGCCTCCATTTCCGTAAAATAAGCTTACAACAAATTCCATCAAACGTCACTATGACAAATGTCATTTTTTACACAGCAATGCCTCATCCAAACATAAATACGAATGTGACATTTGACACTTACTTTCCGGCACGCCATATAGTAATCTGTTATTGAGCCAAATATCAGGCTTGCAACCAAAAATACACATTATGGAGGCAATTCAATGGATACAACCAAAAATAGCGATAGAAGTAACCAACCCTTGTAAACGACTACAAGGAGGCTTGTGGCACTCGACCATTTCTAATCTGACCGTTAAAA
>ENA-OQHK01000147-OQHK01000147.1-human-gut-metagenome-genome-assembly--contig:-NODE-147-length-13611-cov-3.616063_pt1 | contig 13611 bp, 14 predicted proteins | sample MGYA00242562_ERZ504715 | MGnify/ENA primary metagenome ERZ504715 (study PRJEB26092, sample SAMD00036445) | human gut metagenome | host: Homo sapiens | study: EMG produced TPA metagenomics assembly of...
GACCGCATTTTTTATTATTACCTATTTTTAAAAATCATTCTTCCATTTGCTTGCCGAGGAATGCGGCGGCGGTTTGTGCAAGTCTTAATTTCGGCATTTGTCGGGATTTTGGTCTGTTCGCCTGTGAGCATAACTACCGCACCCGAAACATCTCCGGCAGCGATAATCGGATAGATTACCGATGCATAATGTTCAATGCCCTCAATCGGCTGAATATCGCCGAGCGTCTGCTGTGTTGCCGAATAGGTTTTGCGATTTTCCATATATCCCTCAAGCACGGTTGTTACCCTGCGCTCAAGAAATTCACGCTTTGAAACCCCTGCGGCGGCGATTACATGGTCACGGTCTGTTATGATTGTCGGCATTGAGCTGATTTTGGCAAGCACATCTGCGTATTGTGACGCAAACTCCGCAAGCTCTCCGACAGGCGAATATTTTTTAAAAATAACCTCGCCGTCCGTTGCGGTATAAATTTCGAGCGGATCTCCCTCACGAATACGAAGCGTCCGCCTGATTTCTTTCGGTATAACCACTCTGCCGAGATCGTCGATTCTTCTGACGATTCCTGTTGCTTTCATATTAAAAACTCCCTTCGGACAATTTTGCCCTTTGTCTGATACATATTCAGCAAATTATTTGCAGTAATATTGTTTGATTCATACAGTTTTTTATACCGAAATTTTCTTTGGTGACATATTTTTACAACATATAAAAAATATAACTTTATCACGATTTAGTTAATCGTAACCAACTAAATTGCAAAATAATCTTGACTTAGCAAAAACAGTGGTTTATAATTTAGTTAATCGTAAATAACTAAATCGTAAATGAGTAATTTGCAAACGATCAGAGGTGAGAATTTTGTTTATAGGCAGAAAGAATGAGCTTTTACAGCTTAACAGATTGTATAACAGCGGAAAATTTGAATTTGCCGTCATATACGGCCGCCGCCGTGTAGGAAAAACGGCTATCATAAACGAGTTTGTCAAGGATAAAAACGCAATTTGTTTCACAGGAGTTGAAACAAATGCAAAGCAAAATCTTGAAAATTTGAGCGAGTGCATTCTTGAATTTTCAACAGGAATGAAAACGGATACTGCTTTTTCAAACTTTCAGTCGGCACTTGAATATGTTTTTAAATTGTCAGAGAACAAAAGAATCGTCCTTTGCCTTGACGAATATCCGTATGTAGCAAGAGCGTCAAGAAGTCTTGCATCAACACTGCAAATGTTAATTGATAAATATAAAGACAGTTCAAAGTTGTTTCTTATTCTCTGCGGTTCATCAATGTCATATATTGAGGACCATGTGCTTGCATACAAAGCACCCTTGTATGGCAGAAGAACGGCTCAGTTTAAAATTTTGCCGTTTGAATTTTGCGAGGCTTGTGAGTATTTTAACGGAATGTCACCTGAAGATAAGGCACTTGCCTACGGGCTTGTGGGGGGTACACCGCAATATCTTTTGCAGATTAACAACAAAATTTCAATAGAGGATAATATAAAAAATATTTTTCTGAATCCTGTATCGGCTCTGTATGAAGAGCCTAACAATCTTTTGAAACAAGAGGTAAGAGAGCCGGCTATTTATAATGCCGTGATTACGGCAATTGCTACGGGTGCATCAAAAATATCGGAGATTTCAACAAAGGTTGGAGAAACCTCAAGCACTTGTGTTGCTTATGTCAAGAATCTTGTTGCTCTCGGAATTGTGAGAAAAGAAGTGCCATACGGTGAAAAATCCACAAAGAAAACAATTTATTCTATTGAGGATAATATGTTCAGATTTTGGTATCGTTTTGTGCCGGAAAATTCTTCGATAATTTCAAGAGGTGCGGTTGAACTTGCGTACAGTCGAATTGCACCGTATTTGTCGGATTATATGGGTGCTGTGTTTGAAGAAATCTGCAAGCAGTATTTGTGGAAAAGGTTGCTGAACGGTGATTCCGAAATTGATTTTACGGATATCGGCAGATGGTGGGGAACAAATCCAAAAACAAGACAACAGGAAGAAATTGATATAATCGGCTCGGCAGATAAAAGTACGGCTCTTTTTGGTGAATGTAAGTGGCGTAATGAAAGTGTTGACCTCGGTATTCTTGAAACACTTGTTGAACGCAGTAAAGCTTTTTAATTTCGACAAAAAAGCATTTTTATATTTTTTCAAAAGTCCGGTTTTACAAAGGGTTGCATTGATAAGGCAAATGAACTCGGAAATGTCAGCCTGATTGCTTATGATGATATTTTAAAATATAATAACGAAAATTAAATGTAAAAATCCCCGTCGGAGAAATCTGACGGGGATTTGACTTTGTTGTAAGCGATTACGCTTTCTTGGATTTTGAGGTGATTTTGTCTGCGATTTTTGGTAACTATGACGCAGAGGATGATTGTGAAAACCATATCGGGCAAGGTGTTGCCGACTATGGTATCAACATTCAGCAAGAAGCGATATGCCGCAAAGCCTGCAAGCCATACTATGATGTTGCAGATGTCAACAGCTTTGTTTGCTCTGTCTTTTTTGAGAATGAAAAAGTCTGCAATCTGAATGGCAATCATCGGGGCAAATACCGAACCGATGAGATAGAGAAAATCGGTAATGTCATCCATAGGATAAACAATTGCGGCGATTACGCCTACTATTGTTACTGCAACAGCAACATATTTTCCTTTGAGTTTTGAGAATATTGATTCGCTTGAAATGCCTGCCGAATAAGCGTCAAGAAAGGTTGTTGTAACTGTTGAAAGAATTACAATTACAAGACCTGCAATGCTGAGTCCTGATTTAAGCATGATTTTTGCAATATCGCTTTCGCCTGTAAGAATAGATGCACTCATTCCGATTATGTACATCCAACAGCTTACCGCACCGTAAACAAGTGTGCTTGCGAGAGTTGCCTTGAACGGCTTTTCCGCCTCTCTTGTGTAGTCGCTGATGAGCGGTAACCATGAAAGCGGCATCGCTACCGAAAGCTCAACTGCCGCACCGAATGACATTGAGTCATCGCCTGCCGCACCCATACCGTTGCCGTTTCCGAAAATAAAGAAACACATCACGATTGTGAGAATGAACAGTGCCGCCATTGCGATTGTGTTGAGCTTGCCGAGGTTTGAAATGCCGACAAGAATCCAAAGTACAATCAATGCACCGATTACGATACAGGCAATCCACCTGCCTGTGTCGCCCATATTCAGAATACTGTTCACGGAAAGTGAGCCGTCATAAATCATAATGGCTGTCCAGCCGACAAGCTGAATAACATTGAGGACAGAGAAAAGAAGTCCGCCCTTGTTGCCAAAGCTCATCTTTACGGTTTCCATTGAGCTTTTACGGCACTTACCGCCGATGAGTCCTGCACAAAAGAGCATTGCACATCCGATTATGTGACCGATGATTACGGCTAAAATGCCCTTTTCAAAACCTAACGGAGCAAAGTATGTACCTGTGAGAATTTCGGCGATTGAAACGCCTGCTCCGAACCATATCAAACTGTTTTCAAATACACTTGTCTGCTTTTTCATTGCTCTGCCTCCGAATTTTCTTTTGTAAATTTACTTTGAATGTCAAAAGCGTGGTTCATGGGACCGCTGCCTTTGCCGAGGTCAAGCATTGCCGCAAGTGCGCCTGAAATATAATCCTTTGCACGCTTTACGGAAGCGTCAAGGTCAAAGCCTTTTGCAAGATTAGCGGCTATTGCACTTGAAAGTGTACAGCCTGTTCCGTGTGTGTTGGGATTGTTGATTCTTTTGCCGTTGTACCATGTGTAGGTGCCGTCTTTAAAGAGCAAATCGTTTGCATCGTTAATCTGATGTCCGCCCTTGCAGAGAACCGCACAACCGTACTTTTCGCTGATTATTTCAGCGGCTTTTATCATTTCTTCCTCATTTGAAATTCTCATTTCAGAGAGAACTTCCGCCTCCGGAATATTCGGTGTAAGAACTGTTGCAAGCGGAAAGAGATGCTCTTTGAGAGTGCTTACCGCCTCGTCGCTGATAAGCTTTGCTCCGCTTGTTGCCACCATAACCGGATCGACAACAATATTTTTTGCATCGTACTTTTTCAGCTTGTCCGAAATTGTTTTGATAAGGCTTGATGAAGAAACCATTCCGATTTTTACGGCATCGGGATAAATATCCGTAAAGATACTTTCAAGCTGTTTACCCAGAAATTCGGGTGTGGATTCCATAATTGCCGTAACGCCGGTTGTGTTCTGTGCGGTAAGTGCGGTGATTGCGCTCATGGCATAAACACCGTTTGTTATCATAGTTTTGATATCCGCTTGAATACCGGCGCCTCCGCTGCAGTCACTGCCAGCGATTGTTAATGCTGTTTTCATTTTAATCTCCTCTTTGCATTAATTTTTTACAGCGACAAAAGGTGGTGCCCCCAATCTGCCGCTTTTTCAAAGCTGTCTGCGTAGTAATCGCAAACGGCTTTTATTCTGTTTTTGTCATTCCTGCTCGATTCGTCATACACTCCCACCGTTTTGAAACCTGCCTTGTGAGCAGTTTCTGCGGCAAAAACAGCGTCCTCGAATACAAGCGTTTCACTCGGAGCTGTTCCGAGTTTATCTGCACAGGCAAGGTAAATGTCGGGACTTGTTTTGCCTTTTCCGATTTGTGAACAGGTCACAATGTCCGTAAAATATTTTAGAATACCGAGCCTTTCAAATGCCTTTTTAATATGCGTTTTGTCGCTTGATGTTGCAATAATCATTTTGATATTGTTCGATTCCAAAAAACTGCAAAATTTCTTTTGTACCGTTTTTTAAACCGACCTCATAAAAGTAAAAATCTTCAATGATTTTCAGCACACCCGAAACTATTTCATCAGTTGAAAAGGAAAGAGTATACTGCTTTTTCATATACTCCGCACCCTCCGTCAGACTCATAGCACAGAGCTTTTCGGAAAGACCGTTTTCGGCTGTTTTGCCGACAGACGAGAGGTAACGCTCTCCTGCGTTATCCCATATCTTCATTGAATCGAGAAGTGTGCCGTCAACATCAAATATTGCAGATTTAATCATTTGCAACCGTCTTTTCCGTAAGTGCTTTAAGCTCTGCTGTTGCCTTTGTAATATCGGGCTGAGCGAAAACAGCACTGATAACGGCAATGCCTACGATACCTCTGCCCTTGAGTTCCGTAACATTTTTGGAGCTGATTCCGCCGATTGCGATTACAGGAATGTCAACAGCCTCACAGATTTTCTGAAGTTCTTCGTGTGAAACATCTTCTGCATCGTCCTTTGAGCCTGTTTTGAAAACTGCTCCGACTCCGAGATAATCTGCTCCGTGCTTCTGAGCAAGAAGAGCCTGTTCAACAGTCTGAGCCGAAACACCGATGATTTTGTCGTCACCGAGAATCTTGCGGACATTGCCTGCCTCCATATCACTCTGACCGACATGAACACCGTCAGCGTCAATTTTTTTTGCAATTTCTACATTGTCATTGATTACGAACGGAACATTGTACTTTTTGCAGAGTTTCTGAATTTCAAGAGCCTCTTCAAGAAAATGCTTTTGGTCAAGATTTTTTTTCTCTTAACTGAATGAATGTTGCGCCGCCTTTGATAGCCTTTTCAACCTGACTGCAGAGTGTTTCACCGTTAAGCCATGCCCTGTCGGTTACGGCATAGAGCAACAAATCTTTTTTATCGCAATTCATACTTTGCTCCTTTTTCAAGTGTTTCGGCATCCATATTATAGATAGCGTCAATAATTCGGTTGCGGTATGTTGAGTTGCCGTCTGTTTCTGCCATATTTGCAAAAGCGATTTCACCTGCAAGTCCCATTGTGCAAACTGCTGCGGCAGTTGCCTCAAGAACATTGTCGGGGTTTGCAACGATAAATGCAGTTGTCATGCCCGAAAGCTGACAGCCTGTTCCTGTGATTTTGCTCATCTCGGGACGACCGTTGCGGATTACATAGCACTTTTCGCCGTCACTTACAAGGTCAATAGCACCTGTGATTGCAATTACGCATCCTGACTTTTTGGCATAATCCTTTACAAATGCAACTGCGTTATCGAGATTTTCTTCTGTTACCGCATCCGATACATCGGCATCAACACCCTTTGTTGTGCCGCTTCCGAGTGCAAGAGTTTTGATTTCCGAGATGTTACCTCTGATAACATCAAATTTGATTTCTTTTGCAAGCTTAACCGCTGTGTCTGTGCGGAGCTTGCTTGCGCCTGCGCCGACAGGATCAAGCAGAATCTTGTGAGAAAGTTCATTAGCTTTTTTGCCCGCAATGAACATACCCTCAATTGAGTTTTTGTTAAGTGTACCGATGTTGATGTTAAGACCGCCGCAAATGCTTGTGATGTCGGCAACATCATCGGGTTCGTCTGACATAATCGGACTTCCTCCGCAAGCGAGAAGTACATTTGCAACATCATTTACTGTTACATAGTTTGTGATGTTGTGTACAAGCGGTACATTTTTTCTTACATTTTCAAGACAATTTCCAATCATAGCGGATTCTCCTTTATAAAAATAAAACGGACACACCAACAAAAGGTGCGTCCGTAAAGGCTCGCTGTTTCCCTCCGTTGGCATTATCCAAATCAGGTCATAGGTCGAGGCATTCAGCCTCCTCTCAGCCGACTAACTTGTCAGCTCCCTTACTTATAATATACAATTTGTGTCGTAATTTGTCAATGAAAACTTGACAAATAGTCACCGAGAACGATTAGTACGAATCTATCCTCAGTAAAATCTTCTGTATTCAGTATATCTTTTATGTAAAAAACACTGATTTTTAAATATTAGTTGACTTGAAGAAGAAAAAACAGTACAATAAAAATAAACAGATAATATGGTTGAATTTGCTGTTGTAAAGGGGTTTTCCTCGAAATTATTTTTTGTTGAACAGGAGAAAAAGTATGTTTTGTAAAAATTGCGGAAGACAGTTATTGCCTAATGAAAAGTTTTGTGCCGATTGCGGAGCGCCTGTACCCGTACAGGAATCAGCTGTACAGAACGAACAGCCGATTGCAGAAAATCAGTCGGTTGAACAGACTGCCGATATGAATGTTCAAAATGAGCAGACACAGCCTGTTGAAAATCATCAAACTGACGCATATAATCAGATGCCTGCAAATGATTATTCCGCACCGCAGTATCAGACAGTTAATGCACAGGGCGGATATAATCAGTATCAGAACGGTCAGCAGGGCGGATATTCTTATGATTATAACAATCAGGGCGTTCAGCCACAGTATGCACAGCCGATTCCAAAGAAAAAGTCAAAGACACCGTTTATAATTACAGCGTGCGGCATTGCGGTTGCACTCGTTGTTGCAATTGCGGCATTCTTTATATTTAACGGACTTAACAAAGCCACTCCTCAGGGACAGATTCAGGGTACATGGATTGCCGAGGAGGACGGAGTAAGCCTACAACTTGAGTTCAAGCCTGACGGAACAATCGGTATCCCGAATGCAAAAGAACTCGGCAAACTTATTTCAAGTTATGCCGGCAGTTCCGATTACGGCGATTTAATAAACTATGATGAGATTTTTAATATGATTAAACTGACATATAGCATTGATGACCAAAAGACCCTTTCGGTAAGTTTTGAGGTGTCTTTTCTCAATCAAAGTCAGTCGCAGTCACTCAAATGGTCTGACGATCCCGCAAACGGCGGTTCGGATACATGGGGAATCGACGGCGATACTCTCTACATAGCCGGCACAAAGCTGACAAGAATCAATAACTGATATAGTCTTAAAAAGTTCGTAAAAAACAAGGTCACGGTTCAAAACCGTGACCTTTTGTTGTGTGGAATATACAGGCTCTGCCAAAGGGATTCCGTCGTTGTCCGATGAACGATACTGTATGACAATCACTTTGTGTTTTTGTGATAATTCGATTTATCACAAAATATGTGCGCTTACTTGCGGGCGGATAATATGTGCTCCTACAGATTTGTACAAAAAGAAAAGACAGCACAATTTCTGTACTGTCTTAGTTGGAGCGGATGACGGGGATTGTTTAATGCGAAAAGTTCTACCTCGCCAACTGCTTGCGGTGCGTAACCCTAACTCTCATCAACGCTCTTAATTTTAAGGTTTACCGTCTGAAATACAGTCGCAATGCGTTGCACATAAATGTATTTCCTTTTGCTCCTTATTTCAGACAGCGCTTTGCTCCCTCTTTCCGCCACTGGCGGCGGTCGCAAGGCTACACCTTCGAGCCCCTTGTTTGGCAAAAAAATCTGTAAAATAAAAAAACCAGTACATCAACTGTACTGATTTAATGGAGCGGATGACGGGGCTCGAACCCGCTACCTCCACCTTGGCAAGGTGGCGCTCTACCAGATGAGCTACATCCGCATATAATGGTGGGAACAACAGGGCTCGAACCTGTGACCCTCTGCTTGTAAGGCAGATGCTCTCCCAGCTGAGCTATGCTCCCACATTTTTTATAATTGGAAAGCACTCCCGTTAAGAAGTGCTTTCCGTTTTGGAGGCGACACCCGGATTTGAACCGGGGCGTCAGAGTTTTGCAGACTCGTGCCTTACCACTTGGCTATGTCGCCGAATACTGAGCAATGTCACTCAACAGGCATTATTCTATCATAATAAAATTCATTTGTCAATACTGAATTTGCATTTTAACAACAAAATTTAACGGAAAATTTCTACACTGATATTTTATGCAACAAACAGAAAAATGACACCTCTGTTTTTGATTCCTCATAAAGCCCCGAACCCTCAAAGATGCAATACTCTGAAGGTTCGGGATTTTGGGGTTATCATACTTTTCTTAAAAAGAGAAGAAAACAAGATAAGTATCTTACACGCTCGGCTTTTCAAATGCCGAAAGAATAAGCTTTACACCGTAGATTGACAAAAGGACACCAATCATAAATCCGATTGTCTGTGCGGCAAATATAAGGTGGAAAAATCCGTAGATACCGCCGATTATGACGAGTATTCCGCAGAAAAGCGGAATAAGCCATGCACCTGAGGAAGATGCCTTTTTGACCTTGAGTGACATTGCAACGGACGAGATACCGTCCACTACAAGCCAACCTGAGAAAATACAGAGAATGATAACATCAAACATAAGTCTTATGCCCGGCATAAACATAGCAAGAATTGAAATTACTGCCGCTGCAATGCCGACAACAAGACCGAGTGTTCCCATTATTGCTTCACTCTGTTCAGCCTTTGCCTTTTTGCGTTTTGCAAAGTAGTCAATCACGGAGCATATTCCCCATACTCCGAGAAGAATTGTCACTATCCAACCGGCATTAAGGAAGGTAAGTCCCGGATAGAACATACAATAAATCGCACCGATTATCGACAATATGCCGAAAATACAATTTAATACTTTCATAGTCACCTCATACTTTAATTAGGGTTCAATAATATTGAAATACAGCGGGAATTCGGCAACGCTTGATGTAAGGGTTTTGATGATGTCACTGTTGCCCTCAACCTTTTCAATGCCGGCGTCCATAAGTTTCTGATTGTTCTGTGCAATGCCGAGAATACCTGCGCTCTTGGTTTTGATTGTTGCGTCAGCCTTATCGCTCCACTTTTCCTGTGAATAGATAAGCACACCATGATTTATGCGAAGAAGATATTTTGCGTTTTTATCGGTCACTTCAAGATTGATTACAAGGTTCTGATCTTCAAGCTTCTTTTCGTCAAGACAGATTCCGAGATAATCCAACATTGTTTCGGTACTCATACCGAGAGCTGTTGCACCTGAACCTTCGGAATTCGGATAATTTTTTGTACCGTTACGAAGCTCATAAGCACCTGTAAGATAAGCGTTTCTCCATGCACCGCTTTCAGCCTGATAGCCGAGCTGTTCGAGTGCGTCTGCGCAAAGATAGCGGGCGTCTTTATTTTCGGGATCTGCATATACAAGTGTGTTTGTAATCTGTGCAACCCACTGATACTCTCCCTTGTCAAAGTCTTTTTTAGCCATTTCAAGAACCTTGTCTGTGTCGCCGAGATACTCTACAAGCTTCTTTGAATATTCAGTCGGTTCAAGCTCATCAAGATGAATGGGGTTTTCGTCATACCAACCCATATACTTCTGATAAACTGCTTTTACATTATGCTTGAGAGTTCCGTAATACTGGCGTGTGTACCAAACCTTGTTGAGTTCATCGGGAAGTTCAATCATATTTGCAATCTCGGTTGAAGTATAGCCCTGATTGATGTACATAAGTGTCTGTGAGAATATGTACTTATAGACAGAGGCTGTGTTTGCCATGTAGTCATTGATTACATCGTTGCCCCAATGAGGCCAGTTGTGAGCCTGGAAAACTACTTCGGCTTTGTCTCCGAAAAGCTCCTTTGCCTCCATAATGTACTGCGCCCACGCATTGCCGTCACGAACCTCTGCGCCACGGAGCGTATAGAGATTGTGCATTGTGCCGGAGCAGTTTTCTGCCATCCACAACGCCTTGTATTTTGGAATATAGGTATTCATCTCGGCAGGCGATTCTGTGTTGGGAGTAAGCTGGAACACCATTTCAACACCGTCAACCTTGATAGTTTCGGTAGCTTTCTTCACCTCATAAGACGGTGAAATGTATGTTGTTGTGCCGCTTGAAGGGGTAAGACCGATACCTACCGACAAACTGCCCTTACCGCCCTTATCAAGCAATGATCCGTACTGAAAGTTGGTTCTGCGTTTCATTGCGTTTCCTGCAAAAACATTTTCTTCCATAACAGCCTTTTCGTAGCCTTCGGGAACGATAATGAGCGTTTTGCCGGACTTAATCTGTTCATCAAGCGGAAGTGATGAATCTGCAACATTCTTTTCGTCAATAAGTCCGCCGATACCGCCGTAGTGGTCAATGTGAGCGTGGCTTACAACAACAGCGGCAATATGTGCCTTGCCGAACTTTGATTCAAGAAGTTCAAGCGCCGCCTTTGCAGTTTCGGAGCTTGTTGTACAGTCAAAAACAATCCAGCCGTTGTCGCTCTTTACAAAGGTTACATTGGCAACATCGTAGCCTCTGACCTGATAAACACCGTCAACAACTTCAAAAAGTCCATAAAGCGAGTTAAGCTCCGTGTTTCTCCAAAGGCTTGGGTTTGCACTGTCGGGAGTTGACGAGTTTCTGATAAAATCATATGCTGTCTGGCTCCATGCAACAGTTCCGTTCTCGGTTTTGATTTCGAGTTTGTCGGGTGCTGTTATAAAGCCCTTTTTTGCAAATTCCTTTTCCTGTTCATCGGAAAAGTCAAGGGTCTTATACACCTGTGCGTTTTTCGTCAGCCGTATATTTTGACGCATCCTTTACATCGCTGTTGAATTTTGCGGATGTACTGCTGTCGCTCTGCTGACATCCGCAAAGTGCAGACGAGGCAATCAATGTTGCCGCCAAAGCAAGGCAAAGCCTCGTTTTCTTTTTGTTAATCATAGAATATTTCCTCCGTGTTTTTATCTGTCCATGATTTTTTTGTTAAGCTGAATTATAATAAATAATTGTCATTTAGTCCATACATTTGGCACAAAGTGAAAATTTTTGGCACGAAATGCAAATTAAAGTCACTATTTGAGATATTATGTGATACAATAAGAGTGATAATTATGCAGGAGGTACGGTATGAGGATTGCAATAGTTGATGATTGCGAAAATGAGCGAAATGAACTTTGCAAAAGACTTTCTCAAAGCTCATTTTCAAGGTCATATGATATTGAAATTTGCGGATACGGTAACGGAACGGATTTTCTGAATGAGGCAATGCAGAACAGATTTGACCTTGTTTTTATGGATATATATATGGAAAAGGAAAACGGAATTGATGCGGCACAAAAGCTGAGGAAGTTTGACAAAGATTGTCTGCTTGTTTTCACAACCACATCAACCGACCACGCACTTGAAGGTTTTAGGGTTCGGGCATTGCACTATCTTGTGAAGCCGTACAGCGATGAAGAGCTTGATATGTTGCTCGATGAGATTTCGCAGAAAATTTTCGTTGAAGAAAAATACATTGAAATACCCTCTGCAAGTGACTTGTTGCGTATAAAGCTTTGCGACATTTTGTATGCCGAGCATTTTAAGCACTGCATACATATTCATTGTACGGACAAATCAGAAAAAGTCTGTGCGCAGTACATTTGCCGAATTTGTAATGCTGTTTGATGACGGAGATAATTTCTTTGTGTGCAACCGAGGAATCATGGTAAATCTTGAACACATCAGGGATATGAACGGCAATGAATTTGTTCTTGACAACGGTGAAAGAATCTCCATAAGTCGAAGTCTTGTAAAAAGCGCAAAAAGCACCTTTGGCGAATATATTTTCGGCAGGAGGGATTTGCATTGACAAATGTTTTCTGTCCGATGATTGAACTCGGTGCAATCATCCCCGGTGTTGTACTTGCATATTTTCCGATAAAAAAACATCTCAAGGTATCAAAGCTCAGGCTGTTTCCTGTGATGATTTTATCACTTGTGTGCCTTTGTACATTGTGCGGTCTTGTTTGTTACAGATACAATCTGAAATCGTTTGTGCTTGCAATACCGATAGTGCTTGCTCTTTCGGCAGCATACTGTTGTTCACTCAAAACATCCATGTGGAAATCGGTGAGTGTGTTACTTGCGGTATGCGGAGTGTTTGCCTGCATTGCGAGCATTACACGGGCGGTTGATTCGATAACATTTCCGCAGAACACAACGCCGTGGTTTGAAATTAAATCGGCTGTGCTGTTCAATATTCTATGCTGGATGTTTGTAATTCTTGCATGGTATCCTGCAACACACGGTGTGAGTGAACTGCTCGATGATGAAAACATTGCCCAGACATGGTATGTATTCTGGATTTTACCGATAATATTCATCTTGCTCAACTTTTTTATAATCCCATGGAATCCTAACATTCTCCATACAGGAAGAATTATGCAGGGTTACATTGTTATCAGCGTATCACTTCTTGTGCTGTTGCTCATTTTCTACGCTTTGCTGTATTTTATTGCAAAAAGTCTGAACCGCAATAACAAACTTGCTCAGAAAAATCAATTTTTGAATATGCAGAGAGCACAGTATGACGCATTAAAAGTCGCTATTGAAGAAACCCGTCAGGCACGGCATGATTTGCGACATCACTTTGCCGTACTTAATGCTCTTGCCGAGCAAAAGAACTGGGAAGAACTTGAAAAATACCTTTCGTCAGCATCGCAGAATATTCCCGACACAGAGCTTGTACTCTGTAAAAACCACGCTGTTAATGCGATTATCGGACATTATTATTCAAAATGCATGAGCAATGGTATTCCGTTTAAACTAAAAATTGACATCCCCGAAAAGTTGACAGTTTCGGAATCCGATATCTGTCTTGTAATCGCAAATTTGCTTGAAAATGCATTTGAGGCGAGCATGAAGCTTGACAGAGATAAACGGCAGATTAAAATGTATGCCCGTCCGCATTCCGAAAAGATATTGCTTATTTCCGTAGAGAATGCTTTCAACGGAGAGATTACCGAAAAGGACGGATTTTTCGGTTCGTCAAAGCGAAACGGTAACGGTATCGGTACGCAGTCGGTACGCAGAATTGCCGAAAAAGACGGCGGTTATTGCAGATTTTCTCACGAAAACGGAATTTTTACGGCGGATGTTATGCTGCACGGCAAAAACT
>ENA-OQHK01000148-OQHK01000148.1-human-gut-metagenome-genome-assembly--contig:-NODE-148-length-13584-cov-2.659285_pt1 | contig 13584 bp, 16 predicted proteins | sample MGYA00242562_ERZ504715 | MGnify/ENA primary metagenome ERZ504715 (study PRJEB26092, sample SAMD00036445) | human gut metagenome | host: Homo sapiens | study: EMG produced TPA metagenomics assembly of...
GAAGACCAATAATCAGACAATTATTTATGCAAACTCCATGAAAAAGATCCCAATAAAGAAAATGTTGAGATCAGTGTAAGAAGAAACTGCTTCTATCCGGAAAGTGAAGGAATCGGATATATCACTCTCTCCGGTTTCCGCATCAGTCAGGCTGCTACTCAGTGGGCTCCCCCTACCGCTTATCAGGAGGGAATGGTCGGTCCTCACTGGTCCAAAGGATGGATCATCGAAGACTGTGAAATCTATGAATCCAAATGCAGCGGTATTTCTCTTGGTAAATATCTGCAGCCTGAAAATGATAACAAATGGTTAAAGTGGAAATACAAAGACGGAACTCAGACAGAACGCGACTGCATCTGCCAGGCTTCCTATGAAGGATGGGATAAAGAACACATCGGTTCCCATATTGTGCGCAGATGTGAAATCCATGACTGCGGTCAGACAGGTATTGTAGGACATCTTGGAGGCGTATTCTCTGTTATTGAAGACAACCATATTCATCACATTAATAACAAGCAGAATCTGGCAGGAGCAGAGATCGGCGGTATCAAAATGCATGCTGCTATCGATGTTATTTTCCGCCGCAACCATATCCACAACTGCACCCGTGGTCTGTGGCTTGACTGGCAGGCACAGGGAACCCGCGTTACAGGAAATCTCTTCCATGACAATGCTCTTCCTAATGACTTCGAGGCAGGGGATGACGCTGTCACAAGCGTAGGAGAAGATATCTTCGTTGAGGTTTCCCATGGTCCGACATTGATCGACCACAATATCCTGCTGTCTGACCGTGCACTGAAAATTGCAACCCAGGGTGTTGCCCTTGTACATAACCTGATCTGCGGCGGCTTCGTTTCTGTTGGTATCGGTACAGACAACGGTGCACCTGATATTCCATCTCCGAGATATACTCCATATCACACCAAACACGGAACTCAGGTTGCAGGATTTATGACCATCCTTTCATGGAGATGACAGATTCTACAACAACATCTTCGTTCAGAAACCGATCCGTCCTTGTATGCAGGATCTGGCTGATCTTATGGGTAACAATGGAAATATGTGGGATGACTGCAATGTGATCACAGGAACTTTCAAATTTAACGGATATCCAACCTTTGATGAATGGAACAGACAGTTCGAAGGTTACTGCGGAATGGGTTCTGAAACAACAGGCAACTGCTATTATGATCATCTTCCTGTATGGGCATCCGGCAATCTCTATTTCAATGGAGCACGTGCATGGGAAAAAGAAACAGATGCAGTCACAGATACAGAACACACTGTAGATATCTCTGTTGAAGAGAAAGAAGATGGCTGGTATCTGAAGACCAACCTGTATGATATCATCAAAGAAGAAAACGACGGTATCATCTCAACTGAAACACTTGGTATGGCATTCGAACCGGAGCAGAAATACGAAAATCCTGACGGAAGCCCGATTATCTTTAATCAGGATTTCTTTGGAAATCACAGAGATGTCAAAACTGTCGCAGGACCATTTACGGATAAAAAAGCATCTGAGCAGAAGCTCTTTTAACCTGATATCCATATAGTCAATAGCTTTACCATATATAAACCATACATAAAAACAGCTATGAAGAGTACAGATATTTTTATCTGCTGCTCTTGCATAGCTGTTTTCTTATTTTGTCATACTTTTATTATAACAGTCCTAATAAATAATGCATTTAAGACAGTTCAGCAGAGTGCGAAAAACAAGGAAGATATCTGCAGACACGCTCTAACGCACGGCAAAGATATATGACGCAGAATTTCACACTCTGATGGGCTAGATTATGATGCATTATTTACTCGAACTGCTATAGATGCAAGCATTTTTTGTAGACTTTCGGATGCACCACAGGCATGTCGGAAAAATATAGCAGGTTGCTGTGATCCAGGCAGTCTGGTCAGCGAAGCAGATGGCTGTGAAGCCAAAAGTTCCTACAAATCCAAGACAGACAACTGTTCTGGCGATCATTTCTGTTACGCCGGAGAAAACGGCTCTGCCTGAATATCCAAGTCCTTGAGTTACCATACGGGCGACATTGAGAATACCAAGACTCCAGTAGAAAAATCCCATACATCTGAGGTATTTGGCAGAGGCATCCAGAACTGCCACCGCACTCTTTCCAACAAACAGCATAGAAAGTGTACGCCCTGCAAAAATCAGTAAAATTCCTGCCGCAATACCATATCCTACTCCCACTGTAATACCACAGCGCAATCCTTTCTTAATCCTGTCAGACTGTCCTGCTCCAAGATTTTGGCTGCAGAATACAGAAGCAGAGGTTGCGATAGCATCAAATGGACACATGGTAAACTGCTTGATCTTCATTGCTGCAGTAAAAGCTGATACATATGTACTTCCAAGCCCGTTGTTCGCAGACTGCATAACCATACTTCCGATAGCTGTGATGGAGAACTGAAGTCCCGTAGGCATTCCCATTGCCAGAAGTTCCTTTACTGCATCCCCTTTTATTGTCCTGTTTTCTTTCTTGAGCCACAGAAGTTTCATTTTGCGGATAATAAAAATAAGGCACAAGATTCCACTGATTGCCTGTGCGGAAATGGTTGCAATGGCAGCTCCGGCACATCCAAGTTTCAGCACTACGATACAGAATAAATCCAGAAAAATGTTCAGAACAGCAGATAACGCCAGAAATATAAACGGTGTCCTGCTGTCTCCCACTGACCTCAAAATACTGGACAGATAGTTATATAAAATCGTAAAGGGAATCCCCAGGAAAATGATTAACAGATAACTATATGCATTGTCATAAATGTCCTCTGGTACAGATAAAATATGCAGAATCTGAGGACATAAAACACTGCATAATGCTGTCAGGATCACTGCGATTCCTGCACATAATACAGCTCCATTAAAGATATAATCCCGCATTTTTTCTATTTTCTCTGCACCGAAATATTTAGCTACAGGAACACCAAAGCCTGTACAGCTTCCCATGCAGAATCCCAGTACCAGAAACTGAATACTGCTGCTGGCTCCTACACTTGCCAGTGCTTTTGCGCCAAGAATCTGACCTACGATCGCAGCATCAATAATATTATAAGTCTGTTGCAGCAAGTTTCCTAATAATAAAGGAAACGCAAACTGTAACATCAACTTCAGCGGATTGCCCTTTATCATAGATGTGGTCATTTCTATTTATCCCTCATTTTCTATAACGTTTCCATAAGTCAAACAGATATTCGAAAAAATCTAAGATTCCGATTTCTGAAATCTCTGATTTATTTCCAGATGGATTTCATTTCACAAATTTTCACCTGCGCATCTTTTTCACTGTTCAGGCAGAATATCCCCTGTCTGTTACTATTGTAGAATAGTCTGGTTCCAACATCTTCTCCATCATTTAAATATACCTCAATTGTTCTTCCGTCTACAAAAATTTCTGCATTTCTACATTTCTCCACAGAAGAAACAAACTGTACCTTATCGCTCTTCACACCAGCCATTTTAAAGAATACTTTTCCCCCTTCTGCAGTCAGACTGATGGATTTATCCCCATCCTGACCAAGAAGAATGTTGAAATCTCCTGTTTCTTCAAATGATACAGATGCATAATATCTGTTATCTGCAATGGAGCCGACTTTGATTTCACTGCCTGTGCCTTCATATACTGTATCCCCCAGAAGAGTATAAACTTCCTCTACAGGTTTTGTATATACATGTTCATTCTTCACATGAAGTTCTCTTGGCAGAGTCATGCTTCCATAAGCTCCCGGCTCTGTAGCAATATGCTCTCCATAGAAATCACTGATCCAACCAATCAGGATCCTGCGGTCTTCATGCTGAAAACTCTGTGCTGCATAGCAGTTGCTTCCAAAGTCTACCCACTGCTGTGTATGAACATCCATTGCATCACCGTTCCAGTCTCCCACATAATATCTGCACTGCTGGAATCTTCCGTATTCATCATAATGACTCATCCATGCGCCCATAGCTACATATTTATCATCCAGCGGGAAAAAGTCGGGACACTCTATGGTTCTGATCCTTGTTTCCTCTGTAATCAGAGGACATCTGTATTTCCAGTTCTCTGCATCTTCAGATTCGTACAGAAGAAATGTTCCTTTTTCATCTATACATGCTACCTAATACAATATAATACTTCTCACCGATCTTAATTGCTTTTGGGTCGACGGAAATCATAGTTAGTACCTTCCGGTTTCTCCCTGATAATCTCTTTTTCCGGCTCAAAATGAATCATATCACTACTCTTTGTCATTGTCTGATACTGAACAGTGTCCCATCCGTCATCCTGAGGTCCGATATGTCTTGTGAGATAGAAGTATACCTCGTCTCCCATCGGAAGTGCGCTTCCGGAGAAAGCACCACCTTTGATTGCAAGATTATCCAGGATTTCTTCCTGAGGCTCTAACACAACCGGAAGATGTGTCCAATGCACCATATCCTTGCTTGCTGCATGTCCCCAGTACATATTATTCCACTCCTGTCCAAAAGGATTCAGCTGATAAAAAAGATGATAATAACCCTTAAACCAGCAAAGTCCATTAGGATCATTATTCCAGTTCACAACCGGCGAAAAATGATACTGCTCTCTGTACGGAGTGCCAATGAATTTAAAAAATTCTTCTTTATTCATTGCTTTAAAATTATCTGTGGTATTCAGTACGCAGATTCCATTCTTCAGGATATTTTCACATTCGCTTAAATAAGCAAAGGTAATGGTGCAGTCCTGTGCAGTAATCTCATATTCTGTATCTTTATCTGTCGGGAATTTAATCCAGTTCCCATAGATATGCTGCAGTTCTTTTATTTCTGTTTTGTTTTCTTTTACCTTCTTCAGGCTCACACTACCTTTTTTCCCGGCTTCTGGTTTTACAAATAATTCCAGACATTCATAGTTTCCTGTGTACATATGTAAAAATCCCCTTTCTGAATTTTGTCTCCGATTCACTATATATCTATAGTACTGACCTTCTGCCGACATAATCTTACTATATCATAGCAAAATCACGAGGAGTTTCAATAAAATATTTTGACATTTTTTTATACTATTTTATCCTGTATGATCCCATATAAAAAGGATGCCGAGAGCAAATCCGACATCCTTTTCGCTGTTATAACATTCCATTCACTGTTTTATACTTATACAGCATCTCCGCATGATTCTGCTCCTCAATCTGGATATCTGCTAGCAGCTTGCGTACACCACTGTCGCCAAAGGCAAATACATCATCATTGTATGTTCCTGACACCAGCTTCTCTGTACCAATACAGTCTGTTGCAAGAAACGCATCGTGCTCTTTGTCTTCCGGTGAACTCATAGCTGTATAGACCGCTTTTGGCTGATAATCTCTGCCTGATCTGTCATTACAGTTACATTCAGGCACACTTCCGGAAAGAATCATTGACAAAGACTCATAATGCTTCTGTTCTTCCTGCTGGATATTCCGGAAAAGATTTTTAAGCTCCGGGTCTCTGGCCTGTTCTGCGTATTTTCCATACTTTTCCACACAGCTTTTCTCTTGTGTCTGAAGGTCTTCGATCACTGAACGTTCCTTTTCTTTTAAAATCATAGTCTGTTGTCTCCTTTTTTAAGAAATACTGTATTTTGTTACATGAAAATAGTATGGATAAAAAATAGCTTTTTTATTTCTCTGTATCATGACTTATGACAATTTCAGAGAATATTTTGTGTTACTGTTCACATGCCACTGTCCCGCGAGGTGTTTTGGCATGAATATGCCAAAATCCCGAGACATACAAGCCAAAATTCCATTGCCGCAGGCAATCTGGAATGAATTTTGGCTACGTTACTGTGAACGGAGTGAACAGTAACGACATTCGCAATCCGCTTCGCTACTTGCTCATGAACGCAGTCACTTCGCGACCTGCGTTCAAATCTCAGATCTTCAGGTAAGACTTGATTTTCTCCTCCTGCAGTTCTTCCCCGATCACGATCAGAACCTCCTGCCCTACATGAAGCGGACGGATTGTAATTTCATTCTTGGTAGCATTTAATTCAATCCACTGCTGTTCTTCGCTATCTGTCTGAGCAGACTTTCCAGAACCGTCTTCGCTGTCACTGTCTACTCTCATAAATCCCTTCATTCGGAACACACGCCCACATTCAGGATCAGACTAGAATCTTCTCAGCCGCTTCCCGAAGCTCCTTCTCAGTCATCTTCACATTCATAAAGTACAGAGAAGTAAAGGCATCCTCTGCCTCAAACTCCGGTTTCCGGTAGCTTGCCATCACATATCCACAGGATGCAATCCGGTCAAAGTCCTCTTTCGACATCTCATCCCAATTCTTGTGGATAACATCAGCAGTATCCACACCATTCATTTCACAATGAAATCTCCTGCTGCAATGAACCTTCTCCAACGCCTGATTCACATGCTCAATCGTACCCTGGATTTCCTCGGGTGATGCGTCCTGGCTCTTGCTCATCACAATGCATCCGGCATCTGCCACCTCAGAAGCCAGAATGAAATCCGCCTCCTCTGACAGATCACGCTCCAGCTTAGAATCCACAATTGCAATCACATTCCCAATCTGATACCAACGGTTTAATGGCTCCTCATGAAGAATATCAAAGAACTCATCCACATCAAAAATCCCAGACGGCTCCACGATCACACGGTCATAACCGCACATACCCATAGCAATCAGTTTCGTCTTAAATCTCCTCCTGTGGCAGTCCTTATCACACCCTCCTGAGATCATCTCCAGCTCACAGTTCTCTCCCATCAGATCCTGAAGCAACATCATATCCACATTCACAGCCCCGTAATCATTCTCCAGAATTCCAATATTATTACCAGCATCCATCAGATACTGCGCATACTTCCTGATAAACGTCGTCTTCCCTGAACCAAGAAAACCAGTGATCAGATCTATCTTTACCATCGTATATCTCTCCCTTGCTGCTGCATAATTTTTCTTTTTTATCCGTAAACCGGAACTTCATCATCTGTGATCCACATACCTGTACGATCATAGCATTATAACGCAGAAAACGCAACGCCCGCAAAGAAAGACCACAATTATTCATGTTCTGAAATAATTGCAGTCTTTCTGATAGTTCCTTATGACAATTCCAGCTTACCGGTATAAAGCTGATAATAAGTTCCTTTTAACTTAATGAGGTCTTCATGGTCGCCTCTTTCAATGATCTTTCCATGATCCAGTACGATGATGGCATCGCTGTTTCTGATGGTTGAAAGTCGATGGGCGATCACAAATACAGTACGGCCTTTCATCAGGTTATCCATACCTTTTTGTACAATACTCTCTGTACGGGTATCAATACTTGAGGTTGCTTCATCCAGGATCAGTACAGGCGGATTGGCTACTGCTGCTCTTGCAATGGAGAGAAGCTGGCGCTGTCCCTGGGACAGTTCCTCACCGTCTCCGCTTAACATGGTATCGTAACCTTTTGGAAGCATTTTGATAAACTGGTCTGCATGAGCCAGTCTTGCTGCCTCGTATACTTCCTCATCTGTAGCATCCAGTTTACCGTAGCGGATATTTTCTTTAATAGTTCCTGTAAACAGGTGAGTATCCTGAAGTACGATTCCCAGAGAACGTCTCAGGTCGTCCTTCTTAATCTTGGTAATGTTGATTCCATCGTAACGGATCTTACCTTCCTGAATATCGTAGAAACGGTTGATCAGGTTTGTGATTGTTGTCTTTCCTGCACCTGTGGAGCCTACGAAAGCAAGTTTCTGTCCCGGTTTGGCGAAGAGGCTGATGTCTTTCAGAATAACTTTGTCCGGGTTATATCCGAATGTAACATCTTCGAATCGGACATCTCCTGTCAGTTCTGTATAAGTAACGGAGCCATCTGCAGAATGTGGATGTTTCCATGCCCACATGCCTGTTCTCTCTTTGCATTCTGTGATATTGCCGTTGGCATCCTTTCTTGCATTAACAAGTTCTACGTAACCTTCATCCTCTTCCGGCTTCTCGTCAATGAGCCTGTAAGATACGTTCTGCACCTGCAAGTGCCATAACAATGGCATTAAACTGCTGTGCCACCTGCATGAATGGCTGGGTAAAGCTCTTGGTGAACTGTAAATAGGAAGCCATAACACCGAGGGTGATGCCGCCCACACCTGTTACAGAGAGAAGTCCCCCAAGTACTGCTGTCAGTACGAACTGCAGGTTACCGATGTTACCGATCACCGGTCCCATCATATTTCCGTATTTATTGGCATTTGCGGAGCTCTTGAAAAGTGCTTCATTGAGTTTGTCGAATTCTTCTTTTGATTTATCTTCGTGGTTGAAAACTTTTACCACACGCTGACCATTCATTCGTTCTTCCACGAAACCGGTCACATCTGCCAGAGATACCTGCTGACGGATGAAATATTTGCCACTGTTGGAACCAATCTTACTGGTAACCTTCAGCATAATAAAAATGATCACAACTGCCAGAATCGTAAGCAGCGGACTTAACAGTAACATGGAAATAAAGGTAACCACGATCGTAAACAGTGCCATCAGTGCCTGTGGGATCGCCTGACTGATCATCTGTCGCAGGGTATCTGTATCGTTAGTATAGAGGCTCATGACAGATCCGTTTGTATTCTGGTCGAAATAGCGGATTGGAAGAGTCTGCATATGCTCGAACATATCATCACGGACACTTTTAAGCACACCCTGACCGATATAAACCATCATTCGGGTATAAATAAATGTGGCAATCACACCAAGTGCAAAAATACAGCCAAGGACTGCAAGTGCCTTATAGAGTTCTGCAAAGTTTGGATCTGTCTGTCCGATCAGCGGGATGATAAAGTCATCCAGCAGAAATTTCAGGGACAGGGATACTGCAATACTTGCTGCGGAACTGATAAAGATGCAGATAAATACGATGATAAACTGTATCTTATGGGTTCCTGTCATATATTTCAGAAGTCTTTTGGCAGTTTGGATGGTGTTCTGATCTAATTTTTTCTTCTTATTCATCGTCTCCGCCTCCTTTGACCTGTGATTCATATACTTCTCTGTAAATATCATTTGTCTTCAGCAGTTCTTCTGAAGTACCCACACCTGCGATCTTACCGTCATCCAGTACGATGATCTGATCTGCATCTTCAATAGAAGAAACTCGCTGTGCGATAATAATCTTTGTTGTGTTCGGGATCTCCTCGCGGAAAGCCTTACGTATCAGGGCATCTGTTCTTGTATCTACTGCACTGGTAGAGTCATCCAGGATCAGGATCTTCGGTTTCTTGAGAAGAGCCCTTGCAATACACAGACGCTGCTTCTGACCGCCGGATACGTTGTTACCGCCCTGAACGATCATTGTATCGTAGCCATCCGGGAACTCACTGACGAATCCATCTGCCTGGGCCAGCTTACAGACCCTCCGAACTTCCTCCTCACTGGCATGTTCATCACCCCAGCGAATATTGTCATAGATGCTTCCTGAGAACAGCACATTTTTTTGAAGTACCATGGAAACCTGGTCACGAAGTACTTCCAGATTGTAGTTGCGTACATCCACGCCTCCCACCTGGACATTACCCTTTGTGACATCATAGAGTCTGGGGATCAGCTGCACCAGGGTAGACTTTGCACTTCCGGTTCCGCCGATGATACCTACTGTCTGACCGGATTTAATATGAAGATTTACATCCTTCAGGGAAAGATTTCCTCCCTCTCCTGCATAGCTGAAATCTACATGATTAAAGTCAATGGAACCATCTGCCACATTCTTTACTGCATCAGCTTTATCCTGCATTTCAGGAACTTCATCCAGAACCCCTACAATACGGTCTGTGGATGCTTCTGCTATCATGATCATAACAAACACGAAAGTTACCATGTTCAGGGACATGAGAATCTGAAGTGCGTAGACAATGATACTTGTCAGCTCACCGGTTTCCATGCCACCGAGAACAATTCCTCTTCCGCCAATTGCAACAATGATAATGATTACAGTATACATGGCAAACATCATAACCGGTGAGTTCCATGCAACGATTTTTCTCTGCTTTAGTAAACAGATTATAAACATATCTGGAAATTCCATGGAATTTCTCAATCTCATAGTCCTCTCTTACGAAAGCCTTAACTACACGTGAGGCATTTACATTCTCCTGAACGGAATTGTTCAGGTTGTCATATTCATCAAATACCTTGATGAAATGCGGATGTGCCTTTTTCGCAATAAAGATCAGTGTACCGCCAAGGACAGGAACAACTATCAGGAAAAGCATTGCGATCGGTTTGTTGATCGTCAGTGTCATAATCCATGACAGGATGATCATAAACGGTGCCCTGGCAAGAAGGCGGATACTCATCATGTATGCCTGCTGTACATTTGTGATATCAGTGGTCAGTCGTGTGACCAGACCTGATGTTGAAAAGTGGTCGATATTTTTAAAGGAAAAATCCTGCACTTTATAAAAAATATCGTGTCGTAAATTCTTCGCATATCCTGCTGCTGCAACTGCCGCCATATTTCCGGCCTGTACGCCGAAGAACAGGGAAAGCATTGCCATTGCAACAAGGATGACTCCACGCTGGATGATATAGCTCATATCTCCGTTTGCAATACCTACGTCGATAATCTTCGCCATCTCCAGAGGAATCAGAACTTCCATCAGTACTTCCAGGATTACAAGGACCGGAGCCAGTACAGACTGCTTCTTGTATTCCCGGACTGAACGTAAAAGTTTCTTATTCATCTTCGTCAATGTCCTCCTTATGTCTCGTTATTTCTGTTAAAAATCATTCCTGCTATCGCAGGATTTTTTCCGGTTTTCATACATCTGCCAGAGAACCTGTTTGCACAGTTCCACATCCTCCTTCGGAATTCCCCGGAGCATTTTGGCTTCGCCTTCTTCAATACTCTTTAAGATTGCAGGACGAATCTTCTCTGCTTTCTCTGTGGGAATGATCTGTTTCAGGCGTGCATCCTGTTTCGCACTCTCTCTGTAAATGTAACCGTTCTTCTCCATCAGCTTCAGGATCCCTGTTACTGTAGGTTTCCTGATCTGGAATTCCTCTTCAATATCTTTCTGATAGAGATCTCTGTGCATGGTTTCCAGAAGGATAAATTTCAGCACATGCTTCTGCATGGTCGTCAGATCGTCATTCTCCATCACCTCTGCCGGATTATGCCGTTTCATTGTATGGGATAAAATATGTATCAGCCTGCCTACATACATCTCATTCAGCTTCTGTTTCATTTCCTCGTCTATCTCGCCGCACCTCCTAAAATCAATACCCATACTATTGCAAAGCCATATAATAGTTAGGTCGCTATCCATTAGTTGCCTAACTATTATATGGCTTTAGTTTTTTTATGTCAATACTCGTTTTTATTTCTCCTTTTTGAGCTACTCAAAAATTGTTACTGTTCACTCCGTTCTCAGCAACACGCTTCGCGATGCAGGAAATATGAACCTCCTTGTGCAATGCCCAAGGAGTATCGTTTGCTTCGCAAACTTAATTTATGCTAATCGCATAAATTCGCGCGGTATATCTCGGGTTTTCTGTTGCCAAGCATCCGTAAGAAGCTGCCAGTGGCAGGTTCTGTAGGTGACCTTCGCTCACAAAAAACACCTCGCGGGATATTACCAGTGAACAGTAACCAAAAATTAAATTTGCAAGGACTCTCAGAATATGTTAGAATGATTTCACCAAATAAAGCATTAAAGGATTTTCAAAAATAAAGAGGTTTTTACACAAAGGAGGATTTCTATTATGTATATTACATGTCTTGACGTAGAGGGCGTACTGGTACCTGAAATCTGGATCGCATTTGCAGAAGCAAGCGGAATTCCGGAGCTGAAGAAAACCACACGTGATGAACCGGACTATGATAAGCTGATGAACTGGAGACTTGGTATTCTGAAAGAGCATGGTCTCGGACTGAAAGAGATCCAGGATGTGATTGCAAAAATTGATCCGCTTCCGGGCGCAAAGGAATTCCTGGATGAACTTCGTTCTTTCTCTCAGGTAATTCTGATCAGCGATACTTTCACACAGTTTGCAGCACCGCTCATGGAGAAGCTTGGCAGACCTACCTTATTCTGCAACACTCTTGAAGTTGCAGACAACGGTGATATCACAGGCTTTAAGATGAGAGTGGAACAATCCAAGTTAACTACTGTAAAAGCTTTACAGTCTATCGGATTCGATACCATTGCAAGCGGTGATTCCTACAATGACCTGGGTATGATCCAGGCAAGCAAGGCAGGATTTCTCTTCCGCAGTACAGACAAGATCAAGGCAGATTATCCGGAGATCCCGGCATACGAAGAATATGACGAACTGCTGGCTGCAATCAGAAACGCCATGAAATAATCTTAGAGCGTGTCTGAAAAAGGCTTTCTGCAATTGCCAAAAAAGCCACCATACAGGTCAAATCATTCCTGTATGATGGTTTTTATTTTGTGCTTCCATTACTATTGTTACTCTGTTATACCCATACCTTACATCTCAAACGCCTTTTTTATACTGTCATAATGCAAGAATTTCCCTTCTACTGCAAAGGCTTTGATCTCATCAACAGTGGCAAACATATATCCGTCTGTTTCCTCTGTCTGCAGGTGCAGGTCACTCTCATCAATATCCATGACAAAACGGTACACATCCACGAAGTAGTTATCTCCCTCACCCGGATTCTCTCTCTTATAAGTAAACAGATATCCGCCTTCCGCATTTCGTACATCCAGTCCTGTTTCTTCTTTTACTTCACGAAGGACAGCCTCGCAGGATTCCTCACCTGCCTAGGGCTGCACCCCCCTGATACTTCCCACCAGCCGGGAGCCCATGCCTTGGTCATCACACGTTTGGTAATCAAGAATGTACCATCTGGTCTGCCGACGACACCAAGTACGGTCAGGTGATACTCCCCGTCCTTCAGACACCAGTCATTTCTTTTCATTGTGCGTCCTGTCGGTTTCTTATTTTCATCATAAATATCCCAAAATTCCATTTTTAATTATCTCCCTGTAAAATTACTGTCTGCCTGTAACTTTATACATAATATCATTTTGCCGGTCTTATTGCAAATATATACTGATTTTACAGTTGTGCTGTCAGGAAAGCGGGTTACTGTTCACTCCGTTCACAGTAACGAAAGCGGGACAGAGAAATATTCACAAAAATTTTCGCGCAGCAGTGCCGAAATATCTCTGAATCACATACATTCGTGCATTGAAATTAGAACAATTATTCAGTATAATTATAGTTAATAACTGTGGCCATACAGCTACAGTCACTTAAAGGAGGAATATTATTATGGCAACATGGAAAAATCTCGACACTCTTGCTTCCTACAGCAAGCTTGCCGAACTGAAAGGTCATGTAAATATTGCAGATGCCATGGCAGGCGAGAAAGGTGCTGAACGTGTAAAGAAATACAGCACACCGATGGCAGCCGGCTTAACTTACAACTACGCTGCAAAACAGGTTGATGAGTACAGTTCTGGATGCACTTGCAAAACTGGCAGATGAGGCTGAGCTTATTGACAAATTCCAGGAATTATACAACGGTGCTGTGATCAACACAGGAGAAAAACGTATGGTCTTCATCACCTTGCACGTACACAGCTTGGCGAGACGT
>ENA-OQHK01000149-OQHK01000149.1-human-gut-metagenome-genome-assembly--contig:-NODE-149-length-13573-cov-1.925331_pt1 | contig 13573 bp, 14 predicted proteins | sample MGYA00242562_ERZ504715 | MGnify/ENA primary metagenome ERZ504715 (study PRJEB26092, sample SAMD00036445) | human gut metagenome | host: Homo sapiens | study: EMG produced TPA metagenomics assembly of...
GGCCTGCACGCGCGGTGCAGACTGCTTAGTCGATGTCAATGACCGAAAGCTCCGGCACGTTATTGATGCGGGGCACCCAGCTGGAATCGCCCAGTCCCCGGCTTACAATGAGGGTGGCGTTGTTGGCAAGCGTATAGCTGCCCCCGGCATAGTCGGGGAAAAAGCCCTCCTCGGCGGTATAAAGCGGACCGATCTTCGGCAGACGCACGATGCCGCCGTGGGTGTGCCCGGCCAGTCCCAGCTCAAAGGAATAATTTTCCAGATGCTCGGGAAAGTAGGTGGGAACGTGTGCCAGACAGATGCGCAGGTCATAGTCCGTCTGCGGCTCCACGCTGTCCATAAAGGTACTGGCACCGTAGTTGTAAAAGTCCTCCGGGCTGCCCTCCACGCCCAGAATGCTGATGACATTGTCGTGGATGGTATAGCGCGCCTCCTGATTGCGCAGGACGGTCACCCCGGCGGCGGTGAACTTTTCCACCAGTTCCCGGTCGTTGTCCAGAAAATACAGCTCGTCCTCGTGGTTGCCCAGCACGCCGCATACCGGGGCAATCTCGCTCAGCTGACGGAACAGAGAAAGCATATTATCATAATTGGTGCCTTCGCCGTAGGTCACAAAGTCGCCGCCCAGCAGGATCAGATCCGGGGCAAGGCTGCGGACATCCTGCACCAGCTCACAGTTATCTGCTCCGTATTCCCGCAGATGCAGGTCGGTCAGAAAAACGACCCGGCAACTCTGGGTCAGCTTGCGGGAATGGATCTGATAGAACTCTGCCGTATAGTGGGTGCGGTTATAGCAGATATTCTGCCACAGCGCCCCGCCCAGCAGGGCAAGCAGGGCAACAAGAACCAGCAGCGTCAGCAGCACCTGCTTCCAGAGGAACGCTGCCCTCTGTGCGCCGCCGCTGTGTGTATGTCTGCTGTTTTGCGCTGCGCCTTTTCCGTGTTTTGCTTTGATAAAGGCCACATCCTTTCTGCCGGGGAACGTTGCATAGAGAAGGGCGCAGCACAAGGCCGCAGCCCATCTTTCCAAAAACGGATACAAAAACTGATATATAAATAAATTATAACATATTTAGTAGGAAAAGCAAAGAGAGCATCTCTGCCATGGGCGGATTTCACATTTGGGAGTTCCCATCAAAAAAGGGATGCCGCGCACGCAGCATCCCTTTTGTATATTTGCAGATCAATCGTCGTCGCTGTCCAGCTTGAGCACGGCGGTAAAGGCCTCGCTGGGCAGGGAAACGCTGCCCAGCTGACGCATCTTCTTTTTGCCTTCCTTCTGCTTTTCCAGCAGCTTCTTTTTACGGGAGATATCACCGCCGTAGCACTTGGCCAGCACGTCCTTGCGCATGGCCTTGACCGTCTCGCGGGCAATGATCTTGCCGCCGATGGCTGCCTGCACCGGGATCTCAAACAGGTTGCGCGGGATGTTGTCCCGCAGCTTTTCGCAGATGCGGCGTCCCTTGGCGTAGGCGTTGTCCCGGAACACGATCATGGACAAGGCGTCCACGGGGTCGCCGTTGAGCAAAAAGTCCAGCTTGACCAGATCACTCTCGCGGTACTCCTTGAACTCATAGTCGTAGCTGGCGTAGCCCCGGCTGCGGCTCTTGATGGCGTCAAAGAAGTCGTACACGATCTCGCCCAGCGGCAGCGCGTAGTGCAGATCTACCCGCACATCGTCCAGATACTTCATATCGATCAGGACGCCGCGCTTGCTCTGGCAAAGATCCATCAGGCCGCCCACATAGTCGTTGGGGGTGTACAGATGCACATCCACAAAGGGCTCCTCCTGCTTGACGATGTTGCTGGGGTCCGGGTAGCTGGAGGGGTTGTCGATCATCTCCACAGTGCCGTCGGTCAGGGTCAGACGGTAGCGCACGCTGGGGGTGGTGGTGATGATGTCCAGATCGAACTCCCGCTCCAGACGCTCGGTGATGATCTCCATGTGCAGCAGACCCAAAAAGCCGCAGCGGAAGCCGAAGCCCAGCGCGGCACTGGTCTCCAGTTCAAAGGTCAGGGAGGCGTCGTTCAGCTGCAATTTTTCCAGCGCGTCCTTCAGGTCGGGGTACGTTGGTCACCGTCGGCGGGGTAGGATGCCGCAGAACACCATGGGTTTGTACCTGACGGTAGCCGGGCGAGCGCTTCTGCGGTGGGGCGGCTCTGCCAGCGTGACGGTATCGCCCACGCGGGTGTCCTGCACCGTCTTGATGCTGGCGGTCAGGTAGCCTACCTCACCGGCCTGCAGCTGGGCGCAGGGGGTCAGGGAGGTGGCACCCATGTGCCCCACCTCCACCAGCGTGAACTCTGCGCCGGTAGCCATCATGCGGATGGTGTCGCCGGGCTTCACCGAGCCCTCGAACACGCGGATGTAGACGATGACGCCCTTGTAGCTGTCGTAGATGCTGTCGAAGATCAGCGCCTTTAAAGGTGCGTCCGGGTCACCGGTGGGGGCGGGGATATCGCTCACCACACGCTCCAGCACCTGATCGACGTTCAGGCCGGTCTTGGCGGAGACGCGGGGCGCGTCCATGCAGGGCAGGCCGATCACGTCCTCCACCTCCTGCGCCACCTCGTCCGGGTGGGCGCTGGGCAGGTCGATCTTGTTCAGGATGGGCACCAGTTCCAGATCGTGCTCCAGTGCCATATAGGTGTTGGCCAGCGTCTGCGCTTCCACGCCCTGCGTGGCGTCCACCACCAGAATGGCGCCCTCGCAGGCGGCCAGACTGCGGCTGACCTCGTAGGCAAAGTCCACGTGACCCGGGGTGTCGATCAGGTTGAACTCGTAGGTCTTGCCGTCCTTTGCGGTATAGTTCATGGTCACGGCACGCGCCTTGATGGTAATGCCGCGCTCGCGCTCGATATCCATGTTGTCAAGGATCTGATCCTCCATGGTGCGCTCGTCCACGCTCTTGGTCAGTTCCAGAATGCGGTCGGACAGGGTGGATTTGCCGTGGTCGATATGTGCAATGATGCAGAAGTTGCGGATGTTGTCTCTTGCCATGTAGTTCCTCCGGGCAGCTTTATGCTTCTAAGATCCAGTCCTCCACGGCCACGATCTGTCCGTGGTCGCGGTAGACGCGGGGCACGCGGCGGGAAACGCCGCACAGCACTTCGTAGGGGATGGTATCGGTCTTGCGGGCAATGGTCTCTGCGGTGTCGCTTACGGTTCCGCCCCACAGGATGGCTTCATCGTCCTCGCGCACTTCCGGTACATCGGTCACGTCCACCATCATCTGATCCATGCACACCCGGCCCAGTACCGGGCAGGCTTTGCCGTGGATCTCCACCACGCCCTTGCCGCAGCTCAAAAGCCGGGGATAGCCGTCGGCATAGCCGGTGCAAAGGGTGGCTACCTTGGTGGGCTTTTCGGCGGTAAAGCGGCGGCCGTAGCTGGCGCACTGGCCGGGCTGCATCTCCTTGATCATGCTCACCACGGTCTTAAGGGTCATTACCGGCTTAAAGCGGCCAAAGCGCACCTCGTCGCTGGGGTCGTAGCCGTACAGGATGATGCCGGGGCGCGCCATGCAGCGCTCCCGGGGCAGTCCCTCCGGCCAGTCCGGGTGCAGCATGACCCCGGCAGAGTTATCGCAGTGTACAAGGGCAGGCTCCCGCCCGGCGGCCTTCAGTGCGTGGAAGGCTTTCACGAACAGTGCGTGCTGCTCGGCGGTGTAGGCTACATTCTCCGGGGCGGTGTCATCGGCCACGGAAAAATGCTGGAACAGGCCGGTCATTTCCAGCCCGGGCAGCGCACAGGCCTCCAGCATCTCCCGGATGGCGGCGTCAAAATCGGTGCGCAGGGCAAAGCCGATGCGCCCCATACCGGTGTCGGCCTTGAGGTGGATGTGTACCCTGCCGCCTGCCGCCACGGCGGCTTCGCTCAAGGCGCGTGCCTGCGCAAGGGAGTAGCAGGCCACGGTGATGTCGTTCTGGATCAAGGCGGCGGCGTAGGCGGGCTGTACATGCCCCAGAATGAGGATGGGCAAAGTCTGCCCCGCCTTGCGCAGCTGCACAGCCTCGGTCAGGCAGCTGACCGCCAGCCATGCGGCGCCCTCCTCGGCGAACACCCGGGCGCACTGTACCGCGCCATGGCCGTAGCTGTCCGCCTTGACCACTGCGCACAGGGGCAGTGCCCCTGCCCGGGCCTTTACCTCCCGGAAATTATACCGAAGGGCCTCGAGGTCGATCTCGGCCCAGACGTGTTTTTCAAACGGTTGTTTCTGCATGATCTGTTTCCTTTTTTGGTACGATAAAGCTGCCCCGGCCCGTGTGGACGGGACGCCAGCCGTCAATGCCGCTCTCCTGCAAAGCATGGAGAGTCTTTTGGCGGAAGGCGTGGTCGGTGCGGCAGCGCTCCTGCACAAATTCCTTGGTCTGTTCCCGCACGGTAACGCCGTCTGCGGGGCAGCGGCTCTTCACGATGGGCAAGCCCGCCTCCCGCACGGCGCACTGCACCTCGTACTCGGTTGCCAGCAGCATGGGGCGGATGAGGGTGAGATCCCGCTGGGAGAGGTAGGTCACCGGCGAGAAGCAGCCGATGCGTCCCTCCCGCCAGAGGTTCATATAAAAGGTCTCCACGGCATCGTCCAGATGATGCCCCAGCGCCACCTTGTTGCAGCCCAGCTCCTGCGCGGCGGTGTGCAGCGCGCCCCGCCGCAGCTTGGCACACAGGGCGCAGGGGTTCTTTTCCTTGCGGTACTCGAACACCACAGGGCCGATCTCGGTACGGCGCACCTCGTAGGGGATGCCGTGCTGCCGGAACAGCTCTGCCAGCGCGGAGTAGTCCATGGGCTGATGGTCGAACTGCGGGTCCAGCGTGACCGCCACCACCTCGTAATCGAAGCCGATGTACTTGCGCAGCATGGAAAGGCCGATGGTCAGCGCCACGCTGTCCTTGCCGCCGGAAACGCCCACCATCACCCGGTCGCCGGGGGCGATCATTTCATAGTCCTGTACGGCCTTGCGCATTAAACCGCAGAGCCGCTGCATTGCACGAAGATCACTCATGACAGGCTCACGCTTTCTACCAGATTGACCACATCGCTGATGGACGCCAGCTTTGTCAGCGCCGAGACATAGACCACATCGCCGCTGTCGTAGGTAATGGTGGCCAGCACGGCGTAGTAGGTGCGGATATCGCAGCGCACCGCCTCTACCGCTGCACCCTCCACGGTCAGGTTGACCTTGCGGGGCTTGATGACGCCGTAGGCCTGCTTGAGGTCGGCTTCCGAGTCCTCGATAAAGCTTTCGTAGCTGTCGGCGGTGCCCCGCTGTAACAAAACGGCCTGATAGTCCTCGCTGTCTGCCGTGTCGGCGGTGGCCAGCTCCAGCACGGTGCCGAGGGTTGCGTCCTCGGTCATGCGGCACACGCTCCACACGCTGCTGTCGTAGTAGACAGAGATGCCATTCGTGCCGGTATAGTGGGTGTCAGGCGTCGCGGGGGTCTGCCGGTTCACCAGCAGGGTGAGCACCATGTAGGCTGCGATGCCCAGACAGATGAAAATGGCCATCGCCGTCAGCAGCTTGGAGCTGCGACGCTGCGCCGAAGAAGTGCGGTCGATCTCATTTGGCATGGATGTATTCTCCTTGTGTTGGCAAGGGCAGCTGTGCACCGCCCATATCCTTTATAGTATACCACAACCGCAGCGGGATTTGTAGCGGGCAAATGGCAAAAATATGCCGGGGCGGGCAAAAACTTTTACAAAAATCGAAATTTAGAAATCAAGAGGATTTGAGAGAAAACAAGCGATTTTGAGAGTTTCAAAAATTTACCGCCGAAAAAATCCAAAAATCATGTTGACAGGCGCGTTTTTGTGTTGTATACTGACACTCGCGCCCCAAAAGGGTAGCCTGAAACGTACAAAAAGCTTATCAGGAGGAAATAGATATGAGCACTACTCTCGTAAAGCCCGCTGAAGTCGAGCGTAAGTGGTACCTGCTCGACGCTACCGGCAAGAGCCTGGGCCACGTCGCTGCTGAGGCCGCTGTTCTGCTGCGCGGCAAGCAGAAGGTCGATTACACCCCCAACGTTGACTGCGGCGATTTCGTTGTTGTCATCAACTGCGACAAGGCTGTTCTGACCGGCAAGAAGGCCGAGCAGAAGTTCCACATCACCCACAGCAAGTACATCGGCGGCCTGAAGAAGGTCCAGTACAGCAAGCTGATGGCTGAGAACAGCGATCTGGCTATGACCTACGCTATCAAGGGCATGATCCCTTCCAACACCATCGGTGATAAGGCTCTGACCCGCCTGCACTGCTACCAGGGTGCCGAGCACGCTCACGCTGCTCAGAAGCCCGAGAAGATCGAGTTCTAAGAAGGAGGCAATCGAATATGTACGAAACCAAACCTTATTTCTACGGCACTGGTCGTCGTAAGGATTCCGTTGCCCGCGTTCGCGTTTACACCGGCACCGGTAAGATCACCATCAACGATCGTGATATCGACAACTACTTCGGTCTGGAGACCCTGAAGCTGATCGTCCGTTCTCCGCTGGTCCTGCTGGGCCTGGAGGGCAAGTATGACGTCGTCGTCCGCGTTTCCGGCGGCGGTGTTTCCGGTCAGGCTGGCGCTATCCGTCACGGCCTGAGCCGCGCCCTGCTGCAGCAGAGCGACGAGAACCGTCCTGTGCTGAAGAAGGCTGGCTTCCTGACCCGCGATCCTCGTATGAAGGAGCGTAAGAAATACGGTCTGAAGGCTGCACGTCGTGCTCCCCAGTTCTCCAAGCGCTGATTTATCTCAGTGTGCATTTTTACGGCTCTGCTTCGGCAGAGCCGTTTTTTTGTTGCCCCTTTCCCGGAGAACAGGGGAGCACGACTGCGCATCTCCGACGGTTGCCCCGCAAGGGGCGAGCCGGAGGCGCTTATTGATCTTTGCTCAAGCATCGCGTGCTAAAACAAAAAGCATGGGTTTGCGTCTATTCTGCAAACTTTTTATGAACCCTATTGACAAAGTGGGTGAATAGGAGTATATTTTTAGCAGTCGAGCAGATAGAGTGCTAAAAGAAAAATAAACTGCTCCGTAGGAGGCGTGCAAGACCATGAAGAAGAACATCTGTATAATTAACTCACGGCTCTGCCGCCGCCGGGCGCAGAGCTGTTAGCAAAGAACTTATCCGTCCGCTAAAATAAACCTTCCGGTATGAATGGAGGCTTGACTTTATGAATACCAATCAATATACCCAAAAGACCCTTGAGGCTTTGCAGGCAGCCCAGCAGCTGGCTGTGGAGTATCAGCACAATGCGCTGGAGCCCGCCCACCTGCTGCACGCACTGGCTGCGCAGGAAAACGGCCTGATTCCCCAGCTGCTGCAAAAGCTGAACGTTGACCCCGGCAGCTTTGCCGCCGCCGTGGCGGAAAAGCTGTCCGCGCTGCCCCGGGTGTCCGGCTCCGGCCGTGACCCCGATAAGGTCTATATCTCGCAGGCAACCGATAAGGTGCTCAGCGCCGCCGCCCGCGAAGCCAAGGCCATGAAGGACGACTTCATCAGCGTGGAGCATCTGTTCCTTGGCCTGCTGGACGAGCAGGACCAGACCACCAGTGAGCTGTTCCGCGCCTTCAACCTGAAAAAGGACGCCTTTTTGCAGCAGCTTACCGCCGTGCGCGGCAACCAGCGGGTGACCACCGATAACCCGGAGGACACCTACAATGCGCTGCAGAAGTACGGCCAGGATCTGGTGGAACTTGCCCGCAAGCAGAAACTGGACCCCGTCATTGGTCGAGATCAGGAGATCCGCAATGTGATCCGTATCCTGTCCCGTAAGACCAAAAACAACCCCTGCCTGATCGGTGAGCCCGGCGTTGGTAAAACCGCCATCGCCGAGGGTCTGGCGCAGCGCATCGTGCGTGGCGATGTGCCCGAAAACCTGAAGAACCGCACCGTGTTCAGCTTGGACATGGGTGCTCTGGTGGCCGGTGCAAAGTACCGCGGCGAGTTCGAGGAACGCTTGAAGAGCGTGCTGAACGAGGTGAAGAAGAGCGAGGGCAAAATCATCCTCTTCATCGATGAGCTGCACACCATCGTGGGTGCCGGTAAGACCGATGGCGCAATGGACGCAGGCAACCTGCTCAAGCCCATGCTGGCCCGGGGCGAGCTGCACTGCATCGGCGCGACCACGCTGGATGAGTACCGCCAGTATATCGAAAAAGACCCCGCGCTGGAGCGCCGGTTCCAGCCGGTGCAGGTGGATGAGCCTACCGTAGAGGATACCATCTCCATTCTGCGCGGCCTGAAGGAACGGTATGAGGTGTTCCACGGCGTAAAGATCAATGATAGCGCCCTGATTGCCGCTGCCACCCTTTCTGACCGCTATATCACCGACCGCTTCCTGCCGGATAAGGCCATCGACCTTGTGGATGAAGCCTGCGCCATGATCAAGACCGAGATGGACAGTATGCCCAGCGAGATGGACGATCTGGCACACCGCATCACCCAGCTGCAGATCGAGCAGGTGAGCCTGAAAAAGGAGACCGATGCCCTGAGCCAGAGCCGCTTGAAGGATCTGGAAAAGGAGCTTGCCGAATTGCAGGATAAGTTCCGCAGCATGAAGGCAAAGTGGGAGAACGAGAAGAACGCCATTGGCAAGGTGCAGAGCCTGCGTGAGCAGATCGAGCAGACCAATGCCGCCATCGAGAAAGCCCAGCGCGAGTACGACCTGAACAAGGCCGCCGAGCTGAAGTACGGCAAGCTGCCCCAGCTGCAAAAACAGCTGGCTGAAGAGGAAAAGGTGGCTGCCGCCAAGAAGGAGGACAGCCTGTTGCGTGACCGCGTGACCGACGAGGAGATCGCCCGCATCGTGGCACGCTGGACCGGCATCCCGGTAGAGAAGCTGGTGGAGGGCGAACGCGAGAAGCTGCTGCATCTGGACGATGTGCTGCACCAGCGGGTCATCGGTCAGGACGAGGCTGTGACCAAGGTGAGCGAAGCCATTCTGCGCAGCCGCGCCGGTATCGCCAACCCCAACCGCCCCATCGGCAGCTTCCTCTTCCTTGGCCCCACCGGCGTGGGCAAGACCGAGCTGGCTAAGGCACTGGCACAGGCACTGTTTGACGACGAGCGCAACATGGTGCGTATCGATATGACCGAATATATGGAGAAGTTCAGCGTCAGCCGTTTGATCGGCGCGCCTCCGGGATATGTCGGTTATGAAGAGGGCGGCCAGCTGACCGAGGCTGTGCGCCGCAAGCCTTACAGTGTGGTACTGTTCGATGAGGTGGAAAAAGCCCACCCCGACGTGTTCAACATCCTGCTGCAGGTGCTGGACGATGGCCGCATCACGGATAGTCAGGGCCGTACCGTGGACTTCAAGAACACGGTCATCATCCTGACCTCCAACCTTGGCAGCGATATCATCCTGAACGATCTGGAGCAGCGCCGTGCGCAGGGCTCCAACGAGCTGAGCGAGGATGCAAAGCACCAGATCGACCTGTTGCTCAAGAGCAAGTTCCGTCCCGAATTTTTGAACCGTCTGGACGAGATCGTCTACTACAAGAGCCTGACCAAGGACGAAATGCGCAAGATCGTGGATCTGCAATTGCAGGATCTGCGCAACCGTATGGAGGAGGGCAAGCACCTCAAGCTGGAGGTCACCACCGCCGCCAAGGACTTCATCATTGATTCTGCCTACGACAGCGTCTATGGTGCACGTCCCATCAAGCGCTTCATCCAGAGCCGCGTGGAGACCCTGATCGCCAAGGCCATCATCAAGGGCGGTTATGCCGAGGGCAACACCCTGACGGTGGATTATGACGGCAGCGCATTGGTTCTGCGTTAAAATTTACCGGTTTTGTACATGGAGTACAGCCCAAACGCTTGCACCCGTGTGCAGAATATGTTATTATAGAAAATAACATTGATGTGCTTTTCATCGTGGAAATGGCAACGATGGAAAGCACATTTTTGTATACGGAAAAGCCCGCTTGGCACGGTTGAAGCACAATAAAAATACAACGGGCAAATAAAACTAAATTTAAAACAGAAAGTTAGAGTGTGATTCCCCTTTTTACTTGGACGATGGCAGTATGACGCTCTGGGTAGCGCTGGTAGTATTGGTGGTATTCTCCGCCTTTTTCTCCGCATCCGAGACCGCATTTTCTTCCCTGAATCAGATCCGCCTGAAAAGCCGCGCCGAGGACGGCGATACCTCTGCCGCCCGGGTGCTGGCAATGGCTGAAAAATACGATAAGCTGCTTTCCACCATCCTCATCGGCAACAATATCGTGAACATTGCCGCAGCCTCCATTGGCACCATCATTTTCACCAAGATGCTGGGTGCAGAGCGGGGCGCTACGGTGTCCACTATGGTGCTGACCGTGGTGGTGCTGATTTTTGGCGAGGTGACCCCCAAGAGCCTTGCCAAGGAGATGCCGGAAACGGTAGCCACCGCAGTTGCGCCGGCGCTCAGCCTGCTGATGCTGGTGTTTACCCCGCTGACATGGCTGTTCAGCCAGTGGAAGCGCTTTCTGGGGCACTTTGTCCACAGCACCGAGGAGGACACCATCACTGAGGGCGAGCTGATGACCATGGTCAGCGAAGCCGAGAATGACGGCGAACTGACCGACCGGGAAAGTGAGCTGATCCGCAGCGCCATCGAATTTGATGACGTGGAGGTGGAAGAGATCCCTGACCCCCCCGCGTGGATGTGATCGCGGTGGAGGACGATATGCCGCTGGAAGAGGTGGCACAGACCTTTGCGGAATCCGGCTACTCCCGTCTGCCAGTGTACCACGACACCATTGATAACATCATTGGTGTGGTACATGAAAAGGACTTCTACATGGCACGCCTGAAAAAGGAGACCAAGCTGGAGGATCTGGTCAAGCCCACCCTCTACACCACAGGCTCCACTCAGATCTCCCAGCTGCTGCGCACCCTGCGCGAGCAGCACCATCACATGGCTGTGGTGGTGGACGAGTACGGCGGCACCGAGGGCATCATCACGCTGGAAGACATTCTGGAAGAGCTGGTGGGCGAGATCTGGGACGAGCACGACGAAGCGACCGAGGACTTCCGCAGGCAGTCGGATGGCAGCTGGATCGTGCTGGGCAGTGCCGGTGTGGACGACCTGTATGAGAGGCTGGGCCTGCCGGAGGATGAGGACATCGATTCCAATACGGTGAACGGTCTGGTGCAGGAAAAGACCTGCCATCTGCCCAAGGTAGGCGACCGCTTTACCCTGGGCGAGTACGATGGTGTTGTTACCCGCACCGCCAAGCGCCGCGTGACGGAGGTGCGTCTGACCCCCGCCGCCCCGGCTGAGGATGCCGAGAAGGACGACGAAAAGGATAAGCGTTTCTCCCGCCTTGCACAGCGCGGGGAGAGCCGCTGACAGGAAGCGTAAGATAGAAACAGTGAAACGCCGCCGGGTGGAGCTTTTGGCTCTGCCCGGCGGCGTTTTCTTGATTCAAGTCCTTGCCCGCGGCCCTGCACTGTGCTAAACTGAATAAAATACAGAACGCAGGAGGACAAGGAACTTGAAACGGATGTCGAAGTTTGCGCGCCGGTGTGCGGCGCTGATGCTGGCGGTGGTGCTGCTCTGCATGGCAGTGCCTGCCGCCTTTGCAGCGGAAGGGGACACCCTGCCCGCCGGTGCCACCACCATGGGCGGTGCCAACACTACTCTGATCCCGGACGAGGAGGAAAACTGCCTGAGCTGGCTCTTCGGCTCCGGCGATACCATCACCATGCCCTACCTGAATGTCAAGGGGCAGGGCCTGCGCCGGAATGTGACCCTGGATCTTGAGGACTGTCTGGTGGGCATCACCTACACCGAGCTGGGCTCCATCGGCAGCTATGTCAGTGACGCGGCGGCACAGCAGGCGTGGAAAGCGCAGGCGGTGGCCATCCACTCCTATCTGGAATACCACAAGAAATACGGCTCTTCGGCCAACGCGCTGGTGTACACCCCGTGGATCAGATCCCTTCCTCTGCCCGCAGCGCCATCCGCAGGGCAGTCTCTGAGGTCAAGGACGAGGTGCTGACCTGCAACGGCAGCGTCATCGATGCAGTGTGGTCGGCCAGCGCGGGGTACAACACCCAGACCGGCGTGTACGGCACCTGCTCCGGTCTGGATGCCTGGGGCACCGATGTGCCCTATCTGCAGAGCGTGGAAAGCCCCTACGAGGAGCAGTATCACAACCTGATGCGCCGGATCATCGGCAAGGATTACCGCTACATCGAGTATAACGACAGCAAGACCGGCCAGCCCTACGAGAGCGCCGACACCACCCATAAGGATCTGGGCGGCTTTGTCCAGTACAATACCTTTGTCTCGAACGGAAAGAGCTACCGCTACATCGGCCAGTTCGTTTCCTCCCGTTATTGTTTTGATTTCAGTGCGGACGAGAACGGAACCCCCTGCATGAACTACTATGGCTTCGGCCACGGTGTGGGCATGAGCCAGTGCGGCATGGTGGGCTATGCGCAGGAGCAGGGCATGGGCTACCGGGACATCCTGCGCCACTACTATACCGGCGTGTCCTTTGGCACGGTGGGCAGCGGCAGCTCGAACGGCGGCCTGTTCGGCTGGCTGTGGAGCCTGCTGGGACTGTAATAAATTTTGCACCGGAAAGCGCAGGAAATGCGGAAAAGCGCTTCTCAAACGGGACGAAATCTGGTATACTATTGTAGTTTGTAAAAATGCGTCTGGGCGGTGGAATGGCCCAGTGAAGTGGAGAAGTCGGAATGCAGTTGGAGAAAGCAAAGGAACAAAGCAGGACATGGAGCGCTGCCGCCTGTTGGCACAGCGCATTGCGGAGGAGCTGGCCCCGGCAACAGCTGCGGTGCTGAACGCCGAGACCCCGGCACTGGAAAAGGCCCTGCACCGGGCGGGCGTGGATGCCAACCCCTTTACAGTGGCTGCCCGGCAGGCAGACCTGCTGGTGGTGGAGGACCCCGCCTGGGTGGAGATGCCCGCGCAGCTGCCCGGACAGGTGCTGCTGGTGTTTACCGGCAGCAATGTGGCTGAGGGCTGGGCCGAAGAGCTGGCCCGCCGGGGCTACTACCGGGATTTCCGCTGGCGCAGCCGGGGCCGTGCCCAGCAGTCGGCTCTGTACTGCACGGTCCAGCCTGCCACCGCCGAGATGATCGCGGGCTATGAGAAGGAACTGGACCTCCTGCGCGACCGGAGTGGTGCGTGCCGAGCGCACCTGCAACGAGGAAGCCGCCCTCCATTGAGCGGCTCCGCAGCGATCTTTCCCTGAGCCGCAGCCATGCCCAGAACCTGGAAAAGACCCTGAACGAGGTGACCAGCTCTACCTTCTGGAAGCTGACCTGGCCCATGCGGTATGTTGTCAGCAAGAGCCGCCAGATCTGGCACACCTTCCCGCTTTTCGTCCTGCTGGGTGAGCTGCGCCGGGACGGCATCTCGGGAGTGCGGGAGCACGCCCGCGCCAGGCGGGAATATGCCGCCCTCTTCCCGGGGAACCTCCTGCGGGCCGACCGCTTTGCCCCGGTGGAGCTGCTGGTCAGGCAGGCAAACGATCAGCCTGCCGGGCCCAAGATCAGCATCGTGGTGCCCCTGTACAACACCCCGCTGGATTTCCTGGACGAGATGCTGGATTCCGTGGTGAACCAGAC
>ENA-OQHK01000151-OQHK01000151.1-human-gut-metagenome-genome-assembly--contig:-NODE-151-length-13473-cov-2.631950_pt1 | contig 13473 bp, 10 predicted proteins | sample MGYA00242562_ERZ504715 | MGnify/ENA primary metagenome ERZ504715 (study PRJEB26092, sample SAMD00036445) | human gut metagenome | host: Homo sapiens | study: EMG produced TPA metagenomics assembly of...
TGTTCCTAGAATGTGGTTGGCAAACCCACACTCTATTCGTACGGGGTAGGTTTCTCTTTGTCTAGGGACTAAAGTCCGTTTTTATTCCACCAGCAGAGCTGGTGGTTGTCGCTCGCTTAAGCTACCCCAAAAAGAAAAAGGCCGCTTACCTTTTCAGGTAAACGGCTTTACGTTTGGTGGAGCATTGTCCACAGCACTCGAACCCAACACTTCCTCACGGGTGACCGTTTTGGCATCATCCGTGAAGTTGAAATTGAGTACGACCCGGTCATCAAAGACGTAGACCGAGTTGACAAAGGTATCAATGATCTGCCGCTGGTGTTCCGTGCTGCCCACGTCACCCTTGCGGAATTTTTCAAGCCAGAACCGAATCCACTCACGGGTCAGGACGGGCTTTTTCAGCTCTTCTTCCAAAATGCTGGTGTTCAGGGCTTCTTTCCGGGCTTCCAGCTCGTCCAAACGCTGCTTGGTGGTCGGGGTCAGGATGCCCTGTTCAATGGCTTCCAGAAGGTTTGCCAGCCGCTTCTCTGTGTCCCTGAGCTGGTCTTTCAGGACAGGCAGCCGGGTGTTCTCCTTCTGCTGGGCTTCCATGACCAAATCTATCAGCTGTTCGATGATTTCATCGCTGAAAATCACCTTAATGGCGGTGTCCACTACGAACCGCTCCAGCGGCTCCTTGCGGATGGCTTTCAGGTCACAGTGCGCCTTGCCGTGGCGTTTGGCGTTGCCGCACTTGTAGTAATAGTAGGTGTTTCCCATGTGGCTGGTGCCGCTTTCGCCGCCCATCAGAGTGCCACACTTGCCGCAGAACAGCTTGGTCGTCAGCAGATAGCTCACATCCTCTTTTGCAGGCCGACCATGGGCAATCTTGTTTTGCTCGAAACGCTGCTGCACACGGTCAAACAGGTCTTGGTCGATAATGGCCGGGATGCCGCCCGGTGTCACAATGTCCTTGTAGCGGTATTCACCTATGTAGCGGCGGTTCCGGAAGATCTGGAAGAAGCTGTTCTTCACGAACGGCTTCCCGGTGCGGGTACGCAGACCGCGCTCGTTCAGGGATGCTGCGATCTTCTCGGCCGGTTCGCCGTCGGCATACCGAGTGAATATCTCCTGCACAATGGGAGCCGTTTCCGGGTCGATATGGTACAGCCTGTCCTCCTTGCCAATGGTGAAGCCCAGTGGCACAACACCGCCGTTGTATTTGCACTGGAGGGCATTTTCGCGCTCACCGCGCGCCACTTTCAGGGCCAGTTCGGCGGAATAGTATTCCGCCATGCCAATAAGCATACTCTCCACCATAATGCCTTCAGGCCCTTGCGAAATGGGTTCCATGGCAGACACCAGATGAACACCGTTCTTTTCCAGCTGGTGCTTGTAGTTCACAGCATCGTAGCGGTTCCGGGCAAAGCGGTCGAGCTTCCAGACCAGAACCACATCGAAGATTTTCTTCGCGCTGTCCTTTATCATGTGCTGGAACTCCGGGCGGTCATCCGTCTTGGCAGAGTAGGCACGGTCAATGTAGGTGCCGACCACGGTGATGCCGTTTTTCTCGGCGTAGTCCTTGCAGTCGCGCAGCTGTCCTTCAATGGATGCTTCGCGCTGGCTGTCGGAAGAATAGCGGGCGTATATCACGGCAGTCATGGTTGCACCTCCTTGGCGCGTATTCGGCTTGCCTTTATAGTATCGGGTCAAGCGCAGCTTGTCAACAATCTGCGAGCAGATTGAAATGTGAAAATTGCGAAACGCAGCGAAAAAGGTGAGAGCAAGAATCGTCCCGTGGCCACAAATTTTCAATTCTTGAAAATTTCTTGTCCATCCGGGACTTCACTTCTTCAACTCATGTGAGTTTCCGAAGTGCTCTTGTTGGGGCGTGCCTGCCCCAAACCCTGCTTATGTTTACTGAGGCACAGGGCCTAACCCCAAAGTTCCAGCCAGCATAAAGGCACCAAATATCAGAGCAACTATCCCCAAGCCGGCAAGGGCAATCAAAAAGGTTTGGTGGCAAGACTGGCCTTTGCACTTTCGGTATATAGCGTATCCCAGCAGCACAAGGAACGAGAGGATTGCTATCAATGGGAGAATTATCCCCACTACTGTAAAAAGAAAGGTGTCGAGCCGCCATCCGATATTATCCAGATATAGAATGAAAATTATGGCAACTGTAAGGCATCCAATAATTGAGAGAACACTTTTTCTCTCCTGCTGAATTTGCTTCTCCGCAAAATTTAACGCATTGTTCACAATTTCATTGTTCATCGCGATAGACATCTCTGATTCATCTATCCTTTCGGATTTCATAAGTTCTGCAACACTGACATCTAAAGCTGCGGCCAATGGCTCGATGGTATTGATGTCGGGGAACCCCACACCTCTTTCCCAGCGGCTGACAGCTTTATCGGTCACATTCAATTTTGCGGCTAGGTCAGATTGTGTCATTTTCTTGTCTTTGCGGCACTGGGCGATAAATGTACCAAACTTCTGTGAATCCATTTTGCTCCCTCCTTGCCACTACAAGATAGCACGACTATAAACCATTATCAAGAAATACCGCGGCTATTTTCGCCGTAAGATACTCTACGAATCGTTTACAACGATAACCGGTTTGATTTTCAATCTGTATAAGAGAGATTTAGCCGGTTCCCTGCGTACGTGCGTACACGCTCCGCAGGGATTCCAAAGGGGCTATCCCCCTTGGCACACAGACTTTGGAACAAAGTCTAGTGTGTTACACCTTGCCAGAGGTGTACACGCTCTCCCGGTACGCACGTACACAGCGATTGCCCCCAATGCGTCTCATATAGGGTGACGACCAAGTTCGCACAAAGCGAACTTGATTCCTCAAAGCAAAAGGCAGGATACCACCGTCATAGTGATACCCTGCCTTTGCTCGTTTAACGCTCTGTGTAGTCCTTCCGCAGAACTTCCGATAAACAAAAAACGTACCCGAACCCTTTTTCATAAAGAATCGGGTTCGAGTACGAACTGTATGGTGGAGAATTAGGGACTCGAACCCCAGACCCCCTGCGTGTGATGCATGATGACTTTTCGATTTTTATAACGATGATTCGTTAAATTAATGCAATTTGCTACAGATCTGCTACAAACGGCAGCTTTTACCCGGCACTAAATCTGCTGTTCTGGTTTTCTCGATTTTGTTTTTTAGATTGTTTCTTTTGTTGGTGCATTTCTTTCAAGTCTTCAATTGCCAGCTCTGGAGCCATGGTGTGGAACATCAGATAGTTTGTGTTCATGGTCTTCGCCGGAGCCTGCGCATAAATCTCTCTGCTGGGTTCGTTGGTCAGAATGTGCCAATAACGGTAAAGGTAGCCTGTCCAATACATTACTTCTCTATCATACCGGGCATTGCTCTTTTGCGTCTGAGGGCACTCGTCTGCAAATTCCTCCAGAAGATATTCTTCTCCCGCCCACTGCATCCGGTTGTACTCTGAATCAAGATCACGGGCAACCTTAGAGCGCATGAACCGCTTCATGAAATCCTCGCTGTCATAGCCTGCTTGCAAAGAAAGCTCAAACAAGCGGCCCTGAATATCGCATAGTTTCAATTGAATCAGATCCATAACGATTCACCTTCTCTGCTTTGCACCATCAAGGATTTCATCAAAAAAGCGGCCTTCTCTACGATACTCCTTGCAGATTTGGTTTGCAAATGCAATGCCATTACTACGGTTCTGCTCGCTGGCCTTCTTCAGTGCCTGCCGTTCCATCCAAAGCAATTGGATTTCACGCTCGATCTTGACCGCATCACAGGCTTTCTGCGTAATAGCAACATACTGACGTCCAAGTTTCAGCGCAGACAGACTTTTCACCAATGCCGTATCGGTAATCGTTCCTTCAAAAAAGCTATCCAGAACATAGAACATTCTATCATTTGCAATGCTGCCAATCACCATGTCGTAGCCTTTATCCAGCTCCTGATACTTCTGGAAGAACTTCGTTCCTCGTGCGGCTTCCATTCTACCACGATGATATGCTACCAGCATAGCCCATTCAATATCAGCCGGAACGTCCAAAGTTTTTAAGCTATGAGGATCAACCGATAAAATATAAAAAACAGATTGCTCATAGTCACAGATCAGCGTAAGCGGCTGGAGCGGATCCGTTCCCATATAAAATCCAGCTCCGAAGTCACAGCGGTTACGGCTGGCTGGTTTGATTTTCCCCTGAATGCCTGATTTGGAGCCATGGTATAAAACCATTTTATCCGGATGCATAGCAGAGATTTCTGTAGCATCTCCGATAATAGCATCGTGTATAATTTCAGCCAACGTGATATGATTTTTCTTCGCAAATCGCAAGCATTTTCTCCTGTGCAAGACGATTCGGCGTAGATTTTTCATTTTCCCAGCGGTTTACGGTTGCAAAGGACACTCCGATTTCATCCGCCAATTTCGACTGGCTCCATTGTAAAGCTGAACGAATCTCAAAGACTGTGTTCATCGGACACCTCCCGCAAGTATAACATTTGTCATCAATTTTATTGTAGCAAACGTTATATCATACGTCAAGTATTACCGGCTTACATTCTTTAATATAAGCGGAAAAGTGTAGTGATAATTCAAAGAATAAAGTGGTCCTATACAAACGGCACTTTTAAGGTACATCTATGTCATACAAATCCAAACACTTCCAAAGCAGTTTTTTATTTTATAAGCCCAAATTGGTCTTTCACAGTTGCATTACCATTGTACCTTCTTTTATGTTCCCAAACAAGATGTAAAAAGCTCTTGGCCTCTTTATTAAGGGTCAAGAGCTTTTGCTCGCCGCTGAACTTCTGCTTCAAAGATCGTGTTCAGCTTAATTTTCAATCATCTACACTTTGCGTTTCAGATAATTCTTCCCAGTCTTCCGGGTTTCCACACCTACGGAGATACTCATGCCCGCCATCGACTGCACACGATCCGCAAGAACAAAATTTGAAATCATATACAGTGCAGCTTTCAATAACGTCCCTGCACTTTTTACACCGGATCATATTTCTCACTATTTTCATCATGCACGTCACCCGCAGTCAATTATCGAAGTTCATATCATTTTTTGAGCCGCAAATAGTATTTTTCAAGGCTCTTATCGCAGACATCCACAATATGCAGCCAATCTTCCCGTGTAAGCTTGCGGAAGATGATCGGGTTCACCTCGATAGTCTCCACGTCCTTGCAGCGCATCAGGAATCGCATATCCTCAAAGCGCTTGAAGGGGTTGGAGAGGATGTTCTTCTCCACATCCTTCCGGGTATAACCGCCCTTCTGATAAATGCTGGTGGATTTCTCTGCGATCATCCCGTGCGCCTTGCGGTCCTCGTAGAAGTCGATGAAGTAGTCCACCACATCCGGCAGGGCAGCTCTGCCGCTGGTGTCCATGTACTCATAGATTGCTTTGAGCAGCACCGGCTTGTAGGAATAGCTCATGTCCATCGTTTCAATAAACTTCATGAACTTGTCCGCCATATTCTGCGGCGTAATGAGATCCCAGCCATACTGTTTCGCAATGTTGCGGATGCTTTCCTCCCGGAAATAGTGGAACATCCGCTTATCACCAAAGGGAATCGAAAGGTCCGGTTTGACTTTTCCGTCCTTAATGTAGCGCTCCACCGTCTCGGACTGCACATCCACCATCCGGACGAACTCGATCTGCGAGATCATATCCTTGACGCTGTTCTGCCAGTTGAAAAGGTCGATGATCTCATAGTCGGACACATCGATTGGCACATCCAGCCACGCTTCCGGCTTTTCGCCCTGAAACAGCATATCCTGATCCAGCTTGCGCTTGTTCTCCGGTGCCAGCACATACGCCATAGGCTGATATTTTGCAATGTCCAGCACCCGGTGCAGGCTGTAGGGCATATTGAACATATTGGCGTTGTCCACAAAGTCAACCACCAGCAGATCCTCTTTGCCCGGGCAGCGGCGTGTGCCACGACCAAGCTGCTGCAAATAAATCGTTTTGGACATGGTCGGGCGCGCCATGAACAGCACCGTGGTATGCGGGCTGTCCCAGCCTTCGTTCAGAAGGTCGCAGGCGCAAAGAACATTGGTCGAGCCGGTTTCATAGTCCTTCAGAATCTTTTCCCGAACCTCCATACGATCCCGCCCGGAAACTGCTTCTGCCTTCACGCCGCTATCTCGCAGCAACTTTGCAATTTCGGCTGCATGGTCTACGCTGGCACAGAAAATTACTGTCTTTTTGCCGTTGACGTACTTTAAATAGGTGTCAACGATCAACTGATTGCGTTCCGGGATGAACAGCTTGCTTTCCAGATCCTGCGAATTGTATTTGATGCCGTTGATCCGCACATCGGTCAGGTCGATGTTGGTCTTGACCCGGATGCAACGAATCGGCACCAGTATGCCACGCTCCACAGCAGTTTTCAGATCCATTTTGTGGGCGACATTCTGGAACAGCTCCAGCATATCTTCACCATCGCTGCGTTCCGGGGTAGCGGTCAGCCCCAAAATAAACTTCGGATGGAAGTAGGTGAAGATCTTCTGGTAGGTATTGGCCGCAGCATGGTGGCATTCATCCACGATCAGGTAGTCAAAATCCGTAGGCGAGAACTTTTCCAGATCTTTGGAAATGCTCTGTACCGTTGCAAAAATGACCCGTTTGGGTCATATCCTTCTGGCTTCCGGTGTACTCTCCCAAAGTCGCTTCCGGCCAGACCTTGGCGAAAGTCTCTTTTGCCTGAGATGCCAGCTTCAGGGCGTTGACCAGAAACAGCGTGCGTCCGCCCACTGCCTTGGCATCCGTTGCTGCCGTGATGGTTTTGCCTACGCCGGTTGCATGGTACAGCAGCGCAATGGTCTTGCCGTCCTCACGCATCTTCTGCAGGTTCTCGGTGGCTTCCTGCTGGTAGTCCCGAAGTTCAATGGTCTGCCCCATCTGAACCGGCAGGTCTGCTTCAAATGCCTTGAACATGGGACTGCTGCCCAAGAAAGTAATCAGCTCGTCCTTTACCTTTTCCGGTTGCTTTTCCAGCTGGCTGTAGATCCAGCGATATACTTTCCAGTTGTCATAGATCAGGCTGTTCTGTTTCAGGAGGTCATCAGCGTATTTGTTTTCGGACACCTTGCTGGGGTTGTGGTAGGTCTCACCATCAATCTCGATTGCAATTTTGGATTCAGGCGATTCCAGCGCAAAGTCGATATAGCGATGCCTACCATAGATGTCCACGCAGGGGTACTGGACCTGCAAATTTTCGGTCTTTTCCGGGCCAAAAGCCTCACAGAAAAGCTGCACAAACAGCTCCTCCGCACGGCTGTTGACACTGGTTGCTTTCATTGGCTCCATGGTGGCCTCCTAAAACGATATTCCCAATTAAGATTTATAATTTTATTATATCATACGCAAAAAGCTCTGTATAGTTTGTTTCTTTGGCAAGGTTTTCTGTCCTTGCTGCTTAATTCTATACCTTTATAAGAGAACTCATTGATTTTTTATTTGACTGACGTTTCCAAAAAATAACCATAAATTTTTTCTCAAAAGACTTAACTCTACTGCATCCATGGGCTTCTACTAAGCGAAGACACTTACAGTTGGAAGTGAAAGCGGGGTTTTACCATGGATTATAATGCAGTTTTGAATCGTGTACGCCCGATGCTGACGAACGGCAATCACCTGTCTGCGCAAGGCTTTGATGCGCTGTTTGGTTCCTGTTCTCAGCAGGAACAGGAGTATCTGCTGGCCGAGCTGGCGGGGCTCGGCATCCTAGTGGATACCAGCGCCGCTATACCCAGCAGCAGAAAGGCCACTTCTTTCTGCCGCAGCGACTTTACCTCCAAGCAGCTTTGGTCTATGACCAACGAGCAGCTCTGCGTATTGGCACAGCAGGGTGACGAGAGCGCCAAGGATATCCTCGTGCGCAAGACCGCCGGTTTTGTCCACCTGATGGCCCGCAGAGTTCCGCAACTGCTCGCCCATAGCTGCCTGACCGAGGAGGACAACTTCCAGAACGGCATTCTGGGACTGTTTACTGCGGTCCAGCGGTTCGATGCGCTGCAGGGCTGCAGCTTCCTGACCTACGCCGCCTACTGGATTCGCCAGTCCATCCTGCGCGAAGCCATCAGCACCGGCCTTACGGTACGCATCCCGGTACACTATTTTGACACGCTCTGCCGGGTGCGTGTCGTCTGCAGCACCTGCATGCAGCTAGATGGTCCGGATCTCTGGCATGCCATTGCCGAGGCTGAAGCCAGCAGCGGTCACCCCTGCACGGTGGAGCAGGCGCGCCGCTACCTGAGCGACATGCTCGTTTACCTCAACGTTACCAGCCTGAATCTTATGGTCGGCGAGAGCCACGACACCGAGCTTGCGGAACTTCTGGCGGATGACGTCAGCCCCGATCCTGTGGACACTGTGAGCGAGAACGAGACCGTTCAGGAAGTCCGGTTGCTTCTTTCTCAGCTTCCCGAACGCGAGTCCACTGTGCTCCGGCTGCGCTACGGTATCCCGGATGACCGCTGCCGCACGCTGGACGAGATCGGTGCGCAGCTGGGCGTCACGCGGGAACGTGTCCGCCAAATTCAGGTGCGTGCCGAGCGCCATCTGCGGGAGATGCTGAAGCGCCGCTCCTCATTCGCCCTTTTTGCTGCCTGATTTTTTGACCTGATGGAGGATTTTGCCATGAATACATTGCTTCGTTCTTATCTTTCCACCCATGCTGCTGAGGATACGTTGTTTGTCTTGTGGGGGTTTTCTTCGGAGGATGCCGGTCTTGCGCGTCCTTCTCTGGATGCTTTGCTGCAGCAGCGCCTGTCCCGCTACCTGAGCAGTCTGCTGCAGCAGAACCCCTGTGTGATCACCGCAGAGGAGTTTGCCCTGCACGCCGATACCCTTGCGCAGGAGTTCCCGCACATCATTCTGGTGCAGAACACCTGCTACCGCACGCTGCTGCCCGTGTCTGTGACGCTTACGCCGGAGATGCAGTCCGGCCTTCTGAGCCACTTTGACCCGGAAACGCCGCAGGATACTCCGCTGCCCGGCATTGAACCCTGCCTGCGTGTCTACTCCAACCTGCTGCATACGGAGGAAGGCATTGCCTGCTGCATTCCTTTGGACGCTCTGCTGCGTCAGTACCCGCAGGTCGAGCGCGTATCGTTTGGTGCAGCACCGCATACGGTTCCCGAAACTTCCGCCATCAGCTCTGCCTTTGCGCTTACCGGAGAAGCCGATTATTTCTGCCTCGTGCAGCAGCTGCGTCGCGGCAAAACGCTCTGCGTTTCAGCCGACAGCTTCATCGGCGATGAAGCTGGTCTTGCCGCCAGCCTTGCGGCGCTGGCTGGCGCTTTTCCCGGTCAGCTTTCCAGAGCGCATGCGCAGACGATGCAGCCAGAGCGCCCCCGTCTGCCCGGAGGCGCGCACCCTTCTGCAGCAGCACTGGGGTTACCCAGATTTTCTCCCGCTGGATGTCTACGACCTGGACGCTCTGCATCGCGGCGAGAAGAAGCTACGCACCATCACCCAGGAGGACATCATCGATGACCTCATCCAGCAGGCAGAGCTTTGCCGTGCAGGGCAGACTTACCGCGACCTGTTCGTTACCGCATCTACCGGTGCGGGCAAAAGCGTGATGTTCCAGATCCCGGCCATTGATCTGGCCGAGAAGTACGGGATGGTCACGCTGGTGATCTCGCCGCTGATTGGCCTGATGAACGATCAGGTACAGGGCATGGAGAAGCACCGCTACGCCAAAGCCCGCACCATCAACTCCGACATCCCGCCCATGGTCAAGAAGACCATTGCGCAGGAGGTGCAGGAAGGCCGCTGCGACATCCTGTATCTTTCGCCGGAATCCCTGCTGAGCCGCAGCGATATCTCCGACCTAATCGGTGACCGTGCCATCGGCCTGCTGATCGTGGACGAGGCCCATATTGTGACCACTTGGGGCAAGCAGTTCCGCCCGGACTACTGGTTTCTGGGTGACTACGTGAACAAGCTGCGCAAACAGCAGCTGAACGGTCCGCACCAGCATGCCTTTGTCACCGCCACCTTTACGGCCACGGCCACCTATGGCGGCGAGGAGGACATGTACCGCGAGACCCTGCGCAGCCTGCACATGTCGCCGGACCCCATCGTTTATCTGGGCTGCGTGCGCCGCCGCAACATCGAGCTGTGCATCCGGGAGGTGCCCCGCGTGACCGGCCGCCGGGAGTACGAGCTGGACAAGTTCCAGGCTCTGACCGGGCAGATCACCACCGCGCTGGAGCAGGGGCAGAAGACCCTGATCTACTTTCCCACCGTCAGTCTGCTGGAGCGCTTCTACACCCATTGCCTTGCACAGCGTCTGGGCAATGCTGTGACCCGCTACCACGCGCAGCTTTCCGGCGAAGCCAAAGCGGAGAATCTGGAGGATTTCCGCAGCGGCAAGCGCCGGATCATGCTGGCCACCAAGGCCTTTGGCATGGGCATCGACATCCCGGACATTGCCCTTGTGCTGCACTTTGCCCCCACCGGTAACCTGTGTGATTACACGCAGGAGATCGGTCGCGCCGCCCGTGACCCGGAGATTCAGGGCCGTGCCGTGTACGAGCACATGGCCAACGACTTCAAGCACATCAACCGCCTGCACGGCCTTTCCAGCATTCAGCCCTGGCAGCTGGTGCAGGTGATGCGCAAGGTGCTGCAGCTGTACCGCCAGCACCGCGCCAGCCAGCCGGCCACCGCCACCAAGCACCGCAACGAACTTCTGGTGGACGCCGAGAGCTTTGCCTACATCTTTGCCAGCCCTAACGGCGAGCACCAGCAGGACCCACTGGCCAAGGTCAAGACCGCCATGCTGCTGATCCAGAAGGACAGCGAAGCACGCGGCTATGCGCCCTTCATCATGCGGCCCTCTCCTCTGTTCACCCACGGGTATTTTCTGCTCAGCAGCGCCGATGCCGCCGCAGTCAACTGCATCTGTACCGGTGCTGCCACCCTGCAGGATGAGGCTGCCGGGGTCTACGATGTAGACCTTGCCCGCCTGTGGAGCAGCCGCTGGCAGAACGATTTTTCCTTCCCGCAGTTCAAGTATCTGCTGTACACCCACAGCGACAAGCTGCCGCTGAATGCCCAGCTGCACCTGACCCCCGCCATGCAGCTGACGCTGGAGTGGCACGCCAATGCGGATGCCCGTTTTTCCGTACTGCTGCGCGCCCTGAAGGAGATCTTCTTCGAGGCTGCCCGCAGCGGCCAGTATCTCTACGACCGGGATGCCGCTGCCCGGCTGGCGCAGGCCACGGGTCTGAGCAGCACCCGTGCCACCAGTGCAGTGCGCGTGGTGCTGGCGGCTGTGCAGTCCTGGCAGCAGCATTCGCCCCGCCTGCAGCGCACCCGTGTGCTGCGCCGCGGCACCACGCAGGAAGGCGCAGAGTACAGCGTCGTGGACCCGTTCATCAGCGAGTTTTTCCACTGGCTGGAGCAGAGCTTTGCTGTTCTGCACAGCGGCGAGACCTGCCGCTATCTGCCGGTGAACGATTCCGTACAGAGCAGCGAGCGTCTGACCCCGGCTCTGGGCGTGCTGGAGGAGCTGGACCTGCTCCACTTTGCCCTGCTGGGCGGCTCCAACAGCCGCCTGTACCTCTATATCAACCAGACCCAGACCATGGAACTGGCTGACCGCGGCTTTTACCGCAACCACTTGCTGGAGCGCATTGCCCAGCGCCACACCGATGCTGTGCGGCTGATGAGCTGGCTGTTTACCAGCGGCTTTTCCAGCGAGCAGCTCTGGGACCGCATCGAGGAATACTTCCTCGGCCTGCCCATTCAGGGCTTTGACGCTCCTTCTGCCGAATCGAGGTGATCTTTATGCCTTATCTTTTCTGCTCCATCCGTGCTTCTCCGGTGTATAGTTCTTTTCTTTTGGCTCAATGTGTGGTATAGTAAAACTATCCTCCGTAAGGAGACGGAAATCGGAACGTGTCAATGGCTTTCGCCGCATCGCACCGGTTGCAATATATCCCCGCAAGGGGGCGAAAACAGATCTACCTTTAAGGTGATAATCTGTTCCATGCATTGCATTTATCCCCGCAAGGGGACGGAAACATGCGGTAATCCGCCCAAGCCTCCTGGTAACCGATTGCAATTTATCCCCGTAAGGGGACGGAAACCTGTGAGGACAATCCAGCTTTTCGCAATACTTGCAGATTGCAATTTATCCCCGCAGGGGGGCGAAGACGCATTTCCGTTATTGTTCACGTTTGCGAAATTGGCAATTTCAGTTTCTCCCCGCGAGGGGACGGAAACAGCATTACCATTGCGGCAATGTCAGAATACACGGCGATTGCAATTTATCCCCGTAAGGGGACGGAAACTTACCACACACGGGGCAAACGCTCAAACGGCAACATTGCAATTTATCCCCGCAAGGGGACGAAAGCGACATTGTTCTCATGACAATATCCCCATTCTCAGATTACAACTTATCCCCGCAAGGGGACAAAAAAGCACCTCTGCCACTGGCGTTTGCCAGTAGCGGAGGTGCTTTGCTTTTTCTTACAATTCTATTTTACAGGTTGGAAGCTGTGCCAGCCGGAATCGTCTTTGTAACAGGCAGCGCCTTGACGCCTTCCGGAACATCCGGCTTCATGGGGCGGATCTCCTGCAGATAATCTGCCACATCCTGCAGGGTCTGCTCAATATGGGCCGTGTCCAGCGGAAGAATACGGTCGCTTTGCAGACCAAAAGCCGTATCACTGGCATGGTTGATCTGGTTGCGGTACTGCATCACACGCTGGTAGAACAGTGCCGCGTCCTCGATCTGCCACCGGACCTCCGGGTCGATCACCAGCTGACCGGAAGCGAGAACGGTATCCATATAGGCGTGCATTTCTTTCGAATTTGCCACGCCAAACAGCATATTGCCATCTGCATCGTCCTTGCTGTGGGTCAGGCGCAGATCCGTTGTATAGGGATACTCCTTTTGCATCAAAGTCAGGCGGCAGAAATGGAAGTGGAACAGCGGGTACACCCATGCCTTGCCCTTATTCTGATTCTGTGCCGCCAGATATGCCCAGCCGGTTTCTGTGGGCTGCACAAAAAGATGACGGCAGACATAGGCCGGCATCTGCTCGCACAGCAGGGTCAGTGCCTGCTGATACATCCTGTGTTCTGCACACCAGCTTACCAGCGCAGGAAGATTGTTTTTTGGGGAAGCCAGCAGACCTTCAAATTCCGTGCGGAAGCGGTCATTCAGCAGGTGGAAGAACAGGCTGGTCAGATTTTTGCTCTCCTTGGGCGGTGCCTGCAGTGCCTGTGCGATCTGGCTCAGGTCTTCATTCAGCGCCTGCACCCGGCACAGCGCCAGATCATCCGAGAACTGGTTGATGCGGGCCAGCAGGGTGTGCAGAGCCGGGTCGCTTTCGCCCTCGCTCCACAGGTAGCCTTTCAGCTTCTGTGCAGTACCTGTGGAAAAGAACTCGTCCATCGCCGTGATGAGGTCGAACAGGCTGTACAGCTGACTGCTGTCATGGATGCGGGAAG
>ENA-OQHK01000152-OQHK01000152.1-human-gut-metagenome-genome-assembly--contig:-NODE-152-length-13459-cov-2.175968_pt1 | contig 13459 bp, 12 predicted proteins | sample MGYA00242562_ERZ504715 | MGnify/ENA primary metagenome ERZ504715 (study PRJEB26092, sample SAMD00036445) | human gut metagenome | host: Homo sapiens | study: EMG produced TPA metagenomics assembly of...
ACCATTATTTTATATTTCTTTCCTTTAGTTGTCTTAAAAGTAAAAGTCCGGTTACCATATCTCAGATTGCAGGGTTCACCGGCTTTGGACAAAATAACGGCCTCTTTTAATTTACCATCCTGCCAGGTAATGTTAATTTCAAAGTTACCTTTGGCACAAAGCCCCTTTACAGAACCTTCTTTCCATGCGTCTGGCAAGGCTGGGAGCAATTGGATGAATCCCATGTGACTTTGCAACAGCATTTCTGTGATACCGGCAGTTCCGCCAAAGTTACCGTCAATTTGAAAAGGCGGATGGGTATCCCATAAGTTGTCCAAAGTCCCATTTTTTAGTAAGTTGCCAAATAGTTTGTAGGCGTGGTTACCGTCTTGCAGACGTGCCCATTGATTCAGTTTCCATCCCATACTCCAGCCGGTAGCTCCGTCACCGCGGTGTTCTAAAACAACTTTGGCGGCATGGGTCAATTCGGGAGTAGTAATTGGTGAGAGGGTGTGGCCCGGATGCAGTCCGAATAAATGGTTGACGTGACGATGCTCGTCTTTGGGGTCGTCTATGTCTGTTGACCATTCCATTAACTGACCATAACGTCCTATTTGATAGGGTACAAGATGGTTCAATACATATTGCCATTGTTTACGGTCTTTGGAATCGACACCCAGTGCTTTGCTGGCATCAATGGCATTGAGTAATATTTCGCGGACTACAGCATGTACAAAAGTGGCTCCTTGGTCTACACGGTCCATGCTCGGGAGAAGTGGAAGGAGCAGCAGTATAGGTTCCGTCTGGTTTATGCCATAAATAGTCTATAGCGAAGTTGGCACTGCTCTTGATAAGATCATAGCCTACTTCTTTCAGGTAATTTTTTGTCGCGGGTGTAATCATAGTATTCCCAAATGTGAGTTGCCAGCCAGGGACCTGCCATCGGGTTAAAGTTCCAGGACATATTTTCATCGGTCAAAGGGGAGGTGAATCCGAAAATGTTTCCGGAGATAGAGGCTGTCCATCCACGTGCGCCGAAATAGGCTTGGGCTGTCTTTTCTCCCGGTTTCACCAAGATACGGATGAAGTCTATCAAAGGCCATACACATTCGTTCAGATTGGTGGAGCAAGCAGGCCAGTAGTTCATCTGGATGTTGATATTATTATGGTAATCTACATGCCATGGGCCATCTACCCCGTTGGCCCACATTCCTTGCAGGTTGGCCGGGAGATTGCCGGGGCGTGAACTGGCAATTAATAAGTATCGCCCGAACTGATAATAGATTTCTTCCAGCCGGTAGTCCGGATTTCCTTTGCGATAGCGTGCTAGACGTTGATAGGTGGGGAGGTCTGTAACGGCAGGATATTGTAAGGTCATGGGAGCACGAGGGTTCAGTTGTAGTTGGACTCTTCCAAACAGTTGGGTATAGTCCGTTTTGTGCCGTTCGCATAACTCGTTGTAACTTTTGGCGGCGGCAGCGTCCATCATGGCTAGGGTTGTTTGTTCCGGATCAGGACCGACATACGTCTTGGGGTCTTTGAAGTCTGGATTGAAGTTGAGTTTATAATCGGTATCTGCGGTCAGCAGAAAAATGACTTCATCCGCATTGCGAACAATGAATTTGCCATCAGTCGTGTTCAGGCTTCCTCCTTTGTTTATGGCTTGTATGCGGAGAGCAAATTTCATTTGGTTGTTTTTGAGGCAACCGGTGTAGAGTAAACGATTGGGGCCATCTACTTTGATATCACCTATGGCTTCAGGGTTGCTGCCATAGCTGAATATCAGGTTTTGCATACCGGGACGGTCGGCTGTGAACTTCAGCACCATCACGCTGTCGGGGTAGGAAACAAAGTATTTACGCTCGTAGTTCACTTCATCTTTGCGAAAACTGACTACTGCCATGGCCGAGTCAAGAGACAGGATGCGTTTATAATTGGTCATACCGATCTCACTTAAACCGGTTTCGATGTAAGCTTCTCCTAATGTAGTAAAGGAGCCGAAACGAAAAGGTGTTTCACGGCTTGGCTCATAATCGGCTAGTCCGTTGAAATTTTTGCAGGTAAGTTCTTCTGCTTTTTTCTGGTTGCCGTCTGTAAATGCTTGGCGGATTTCGGGTAATAGGTGTGCTGACTCTTTATTTACGTTCCAATAATAAGCTGCTCCCTTTTCTGTGTTTGGTCCTCCACGCCATAGTGTCTTTTCGTTTAAAGTGATTCGTTCTGCCGCTATAGATCCCATAACATTGCCTCCCAAACTGCCGTTTCCTATGGGGAGCGAGTTGTTTTCCCACGCTTTGTCTGTTGCAGGAGAATACCAGGAAGCGCGTCCGTCCAAATTATTAGGGGTATCAAACCAGATGCTCAATCCTTTGGTGTAATCTGTACTCTGTGCCTGTAAGGAAGCTGCGAATAGGCTTCCTAAAATGCATAGCTGAAGTTTCTTCATAAATTAATGATATTAGTTAAAGGTATTTCTACAAAAATACAATTAGATTTTTATTTGTGAGAAATGTAATGTTTGAAATTTAGGGTGATTTCCTGTTTTTATAGGTATATCAGGGTTGAAAGATAATTTTCATCGAACATTTCATTGGCGATATCCCACAAATGTTCTGCTGTCAGCATTTCTATCCGTTTGAATACTTCTTCCGGACCTTCAAATTTACCATAGTGTAAGAAAGTTTTTCCCATATCCAATGCATTGTTCTCAAAATTGTCTCCGGCAACCCCTATTTGTCCGATGATTTGTTTTTTTGCAGCATTCAGTTGTGAGGAACTTAGTTTGCTGTCACGCAGTTTTTTCAATTCTTTATGAACTAGTCCGATGCAACGGTCTGCATCTTCCGGATCAGTTCCGAAATAGATGCAGAACACTCCTGTGTCTGTGTATGAGGTCAGATTGGCTTCTACGTTATAGACCAGCCCCCGGCGTTCGCGCAAGGAAACGTTTAGCCGGCTGTTCATACCAGGTCCGCCCAACAGATTGTTAAGCAGGTAAAGTCCGGTTCGTTTTTCATTATATGCATTATATCCCCGGCTGCCTATCATTACATGGGCTTGATGTGTTTCTTTATTCAGTGTCAATGTCTTAGGAATATAGAGAAAGGTTCTGTCCGTTGGCGTTTGGTAATAGGAAAAAGGGATGTCGGCTGTCTACTTTCTCTATGGTGCGTATCTACTTTTTTAAAGTCTATATTGCCTTGAATGAAAAAGATCATATTGGTAGCTTTGTAAAAACGGGAAGTGAAATTCAAGGCATGTTTGCTTTTGAAACTACGCAATAAGTCCGGTTTTCCCAAAATATTTCTTCCCAAAGGATGATCGGGAAATATCAATTCCTCAAAATCATCAAAAATCAGTTCTGACGGACTGTCTTCATAACTTTGTATTTCATCAATAATCACTTCCACTTCTTTGTCAATCTCATGTTGTGGGAAGGTGCTGTGAAATACAATATCTGCCAGCAATTCTGCTGCCCGTGAGAAGTGTTCTACCAGGAAAGCACTGTATATCACTGTTTCTTCCTTATTTGTATATGCATTTAAATCTCCGCCTACATTTTCCATGCGGTTCAGGATGTGCCATGCATGTCTTTTTTGTGTTCCTTTAAAGATAAGGTGTTCCACGAAATGGGCCATTCCCTGTTCTTGTTCGTTTTCATCACGGGTTCCGGCATCGACGGACAAAGCCGCAATAGGCTACATTAGACTGATTGGGAGCGTAGAATAATGCGCACGTCCCGTTAGGCAAGGTGAAAGTATTGTATGACATTGTTTTTTGCTTCAAATAAGTTTCGGTTGGCAAAAATACAACAAAAGTTATTGCCGTTCTTCAAAAAAATGCAGATATTTGTATTTACTAACAGAAAACAAGATGATGGATAAAATTGCTATTTTCTGTTCCGCATCCGAGAATATAGAGCCTGTGTTTTTTGAAAAAGCACGTGAGTTGGGCGTTTGGATGGGACAAAACAAGAAGACGTTAGTGTATGGAGGTGCTAATATCGGATTGATGGAATGTATTGCCAAGGCAGCCAAAGACAACGGTTCGATGATAATGGGAGTTATTCCGACCAAATTGGAAGAACGTGGACGAGCCAGCGATTTGGTGGATGTGACTTTCCGTACGGATAATTTGAGTGATCGTAAAGATGTGATGTTGAATGAGTCGGATGTAGTGATAGCTTTGCCGGGAGGAGTGGGTACACTGGATGAGGTTTTTCATGTAATGGCGGCCGCTACGCTGGACTATCATCGTAAAAAAGTAATTTTTTATAATATAAATGGCTTTTGGAATGGCATTATCGACTTTTTGACCGGATTGGAGAGGCAGCATTTTGCCCATCATCCGTTGAACAGTTATTTTGCTGTTGCCAATGACTTGAGAGAACTAACCGAACTACTTAAATAATATTCATGTAACCTATTATGATGACATCTATACACGAATTGTTGCAGAAAGAGGCTCAGGCTGTTTTGAATATTCCTATAACTGATGCTTATGAGAAAGCAGTGGAATTGATTGTTGAGCAAATACACCGTAAAAAAGGAAAGCTGGTGACTACCGGTATGGGTAAGGCTGGACAGATAGCTATGAATATAGCTACGACTTTTTGCTCTACAGGTATTCCGGCAGTGTTTTTACATCCCAGTGAAGCCCAACATGGGGATTTGGGGATTTTGCAGGAGAATGATTTGCTGCTTCTGATTTCTAATTCAAGGAAAAACCCGTGAAATTGTGGAACTGACACAACTTGCACATAATTTGAACCCGAAGTGAAATATATTGTTATTACCGGAAATGCGGATAGTCCATTGGCTAGAGAATCTGATATTTGCTTGTGTACAGGGCATCCTGATGAAGTGTGTGCTCTGGGTATGACCCCCACAACTTCAACTACGGTTATGACTGTGATAGGTGATATTTTGGTAGTGGAAACCATGAAAAAGACCGGTTTTACCATCGAAGAGTATAGTAAACGTCATCATGGAGGATACTTAGGTGAGCGTTCACGTGAGTTAAGTAAGTAAAATAAAATAGAACCAACCGGAAGGCAAGGAACACAAATGGAATTTTATTAAAGGACTTGTGTCATTTGTGTTCCGGTTTTATGTATATATTAAATTGTAAATATAAAAATGAGAAAAGTAATAGGTATAGGTGAAACCATTCTGGATATTCTTTTTAAAGATAGCCAACCTACGGTAGCAGTTCCCGGTGGCTCGGTTTTCAATGGAATTATTTCATTGGGGCGTTTGGGAGTCAATGTAACTTTTATCAGTGAAACGGGAAATGACAAAGTGGGCGATATCATTCTGAAGTTTATGCGAGAGAATGGAGTAAGCACAGATCATGTGAATGTGTTTCCTGAAGGAAAGTCACCTGTGTCTTTAGCTTTTCTGAATGAACAGAATGATGCTGAATATCTTTTTTATAAAGATTATCCACGGTTGAGGCTGGATGTGACAATGCCTGAAATACATCGGGATGACATTGTGATGATCGGCTCTTATTATGCTGTAACGCCTCAATTGCGTGATAAAGTAAAAGAACTGTTGGATAAAGCTCGTGAAAAAGGGGCTATCATTTATTATGACGTGAATTTCCGCAGTACTCACAAGAACGAGGCGATAAAGCTGCTTCCTGTTATTCTTGAGAATTTTGAATATGCTGATATTATTCGTGGCTCCGTTGAGGATTTTGAGAATATGTTTGGTTTGACAGATGCGGATAAGGTTTATAAAAGTAAGATTGAATTTTATTGTCCGCATTTTATTTGCACGCACGGTGGAAAAGGAATTCGCCTGTATACAAAGAATATAAAAAAGCATTATGAAGCGGATCCTTTGCAGACTGTCAGTACAGTGGGAGCCGGAGATAATTTTAACGCCGGAGTAGTTTTCGGATTGCTAAAATATCGTATCCGTCAGGATGATTTGGATGAACTGTCGGAAGATGACTGGGACCATGTGATTCGTTGTGGAAAGGATTTCAGTGCCGATGTTTGTATGAGTTTGAATAATTCGATTTCAAAAGAGTTTGCTGCCGGTTACAAATAAATCGAATAGCTCTCATTGTTTTAAACTCTTTTATTATGTATGAGAACCTTTAAATTAATAGCAGGTCTTTTCTTTTTGCTACTGGTGGTTGCTTGTCAGGACAAAAAGCGGTCTTCGCAGATTAAGGTAGCGGAGAATGAGTCGAAATATGTGGTTCTGGCATATGTCACTTCATGGGGAGAAAGTACGCCCGATCCGGCATGTTTGACCCATATTAATTATGCATTTGGGCATGTTACAGATAATTTCAAAGGAATACGTATAGATAATGAACCACGTTTGCAAATGGTGGTGGGGCTGCGTGAAAAGAAAACGTCTTTGAAAGTTTTGCTGTCTGTAGGCGGATGGGGAAGCAGTAGGTTTAGTGAGATGGCACAGACAGATAGTACACGTATGGCGTTTGCTGCAGATTGTAAACGGGTGATAGACCAGTTTGATTTGGACGGAATTGATATAGATTGGGAATATCCCGGTATAGGAACTGCCGGTGTATCTTTTTCGCCGGAGGATACTGATAACTTTTCTTTGTTGATGAAGGATGTACGCCATGCTATCGGTAAAGACAAACTGCTGACCATTGCTACACAGGCAGGTGCCAAATATTACAACTTAAGGGCTGTCGAACCTTATGTGGATTATGTCAATATCATGACATACGATATGGAGGAATCTCCTAATCACCATTCGGCCTTGTACCGTTCGGAAATGGCTGAGGAATGGTCTTGCGAGGATGCGGTTGCCGCCCATGTTGCCGCAGGTTTTCCTGTCGGACGCTTGGTATTGGGTATTCCGTTCTATGGGCATGGGACTAATGAAGCTCCAGAATTATTGGATTATCGTCATATTATCGCTTTGGATTCTTTACAGAGTTGTTGGGATAGTGCGGCACAAGTTCCTTATATGGTAAATTCGCAAGGACATGTGGTCGTTAATTATGAAAATGCCCAATCCATCGCATTCAAGTGTCAGTTCCTGCATCAGAAAGGGATGCTGGGGGCTATGTACTGGGATTATGATAGCGATGATGAAAAGGGTACATTACGCCATGCCGTCTATCAAGGTGTAATGAATCCTTGACTCTTTCAGCTTATTTTTTCTTTATCTGCATATTTCCTGTAGAGAGGATAAGCCGCTTGCAGTATTTTGTTCTTTAATAAAGGAGAATAGTCGGGATAAACCGATAAAAAAGTTTCTACTGCTTTGTAGGCCGCTTCGCTATCGTGATTCCTTAATAAAGCCCCGACCCAATTGCGGGGGAAAAAGATATCTCCGGTACGTTGAACCTCTGTTAGTTCTTCTAATGCCGGACGGATATATTTCACCGCATAATCCTTTCTTGTAGAATGATTCAGATAGCTTAAGGTCGTAGCTGCCCAGGGCTCAATCCTTCTGTTTTCCGCTTGCAATAAAGATTGGAACAAACTGTCCAATTTTAAAGTATCGGCAGTCATCGCACGTGATATGAAATCGAATTGACGTAGACGGTCCGGATTGTGGATGCGTTGGCGCTGTGTCTTAAGTATTTCTTTTCCTTGTTCAGGTATACGCAAGGCCAGTTCGTAGGCCAATGTAGTGTAATCTTTTTCATTTAATTGTTGGACTCTTTCGGTTTCCCATAAGGAATAAAGGCACTGAATCATAGCCGGACTTGCTGCTTCTGTAATTAGAAGGCGTAATAACTGGATGCGACAAGAAGGAATCGGATGAGAATAGCTGAGTCTATAAAGCTCATTTTCTATTTTATCACGTTCTACCGAAGATGTCTCTTGCAGAGGAGAGGACAAGTAATTGGTTAATGTCGAAGCTATCAACGGGTTCTTTTCACAATGTATTCCGTTGAGTAATGCATTCATCCATGTAGTATTCGGAATTCTTTTTGCTTGATAATTTTCATGCATCATCATTAAAACTGCCTGTCGGGTTGTTTCATTGTCTATTTCTTGCCAATGTTCCAGCAGCCAGTGGAGACTGTTGTTGTCAGGAATAAACAAACCATATCCTCTTCCGTCCGTATTGGGCAAAATACGGGTGGGGGTAAAGGGTAACGTAATACGGCATAAGCTGTCTGTCAGGCTAGCTTCTATCGTTGTGTCTCTTGTTCCGCAAAGGGTGATATTGAATTTTTGAGGCCAGTTTAATCCTCTTTGATATGGGTCTTGCTGATGTATGGTCTGCTGTTTGCCGGATACTTCGAAATTGATTATCGGCATTCCTTTTTGGTTTACCCATACATCGCTGAAAGCGGTTAGATCTTGCTCTGTTTTACTGTTTAGAATTTGTATCAAGTCATCCCAAGTAGCGTTGGCGTAAGCGTAAGTTTTTAAATATTCTTGAATCCCTTCCCGAAATGCTTCTTTTCCCATTAATTCCACCAGTTTTACCATCATGACAGGGGCTTTGTTATAAATGATCTGTCCATAAATTAATCCTGCATTTTGAAGGTTATCTAGCGGTTGCCGGATTGCAGTGGTTCCGGGTGTACGGTCTTCTGACAAGGATGCGGCTGTATAAGTCTTCATCCAATTCAGCTGGTGATTGACTTGTGGGAATAATGGTTCGGTAATCAGAGCTGCAAAATAATTGGCAAATACCTCTTTAGTCCAGACATCATCAAACCAGTTCATCGTTACTAAATCGCCGAACCACATGTGGGCGGTTTCGTGGGCGATTAATTGGGTTCGGCGAAGTTCTTCATCAGGAGTGGGATTTTCGCTTAGGAACATTTGCGTGTCATTATATAAGGTGGCGCCTGTGTGCTCCATACCTCCATATTGGAATCCCGGCAAGATAATAAAATCGTATTTGGCAAAAGGGTAGGGGACATTGGTGTATTCTTCCAGCCAGTTCAGCGAAGCGGTCACTTGTTTGAAGATGGTATCTAATTGGGCTACTTTTTTAGAATCTGTTTCGCGGTAGTATGCTGAGATTTTCCGATTGCCTTCTGTATATTCTTGATGTTCTAATTTACCGGTGACAAAGGAAAAGAGATAAGTGCTTAACGGTTCAGTTGGGGCAAAAGTTACCGTTTTGCAGTTGCCTTTTGTTTCTTCTTTAGTAATATAGGTATTGGAAACAGCTTTCCATGCTGTTGGTATATCCAGTCGTAGGGAAAATGTGGCTTTCAGATTCGGCTGTTCGAAACAAGGGAATAAGGTACGGGCACGGTCGGGCACTAATAGCGTATACAGAAATTCATCATTTCTGTTTAGCGACTGGTTGCCGGCAATAAATTTGATAGTGATATTATTTTTGCCTTCTACTATATTTTTTTCAGGTAGGATGATGTGCTCGTTATGGAATTCATAACGGGCAGTTTGTCCATTGACGGATACCGATTTTATTTTTTCAGGCTTTTCTCTGAAGTCGAGAATAATTTCTTGCGGTGCATCCAGATTAAATTCAATGGCAATCTCTCCATTTACCGGAACTGATTTTTGTTCAGGAATGGAGAAATATAGCTTATATTTTCAACTCTTTAATCTCCTGTTTTGCGCAGTATTGCCAGTTCTTGCGATACGCCCTCGTCGTAGAAACGAGGATTGCTTGTTGTCTGTTGGCAACTGCATAATAATAAGTTGCACATGACAATAAGATATCCGATATATGTTTTCATCATCTAAAATTTATCTTGGTTATCTGCGGCAATTTTTCGGATGCCGCGCTGTGAAGCTATGAATGCACCTCCTAATACTCGTTTCCCCTCGTAAAAAAACGGCTGATTGTCCGGGAGCGATGGCGGATGCTTCGGAAAGGAAACGGACCAATAGTTGTTTTTCATCTAATACGAGCACTTGACATGGAATAGGCTTGCTGCGATAGCGGATACGTACTGACAAGTCCTTGCATTGTAGTAAATCCTGCATTTCTGTGATATGATAGTCTTCTACCAACATATATTCTGCTTTAAGTTCCTCGGCGTCCCCTAACATGACTGTATTCTTTTCTGCATTGATGCGTAGAACGTATGCTAGGATGCCCCAAAGCGATTTCCAACCCTTTCCGTTGACCTATTGTATAATAAGGAAAGCCTTTGTGCTGACCTATCTTGACTCCTTTACTATTTACAAACCATCCCGGTCCTACTTGGGTGTCAATATCCGGGCATTGCGAACGCAGAAAGTTTCGGTAATCCCCTTCTATAAAGCAGATTTCCATACTTTCACCTCCACGAGCCTTCGCTTCGAACTCCCTTTTGTCGGAGATATTCCCGTACTTCCTGCTTGGTATAAGTTCCCAATGGAAAGAGAAAACGTTGGAGTATCTCCTGAGGTAAGTTTCCATAAGAAAATAGGATTGGTCTTTTGTCTGATCATCTCCCGCTACGATATACAGTTTTCCCTTCCGTTCTTCCAGTCTGCAATAATGCCCGGTAGAGATATGAGCACAATTCGTTTGGTCCGCCCATTCACAGAGAATTCGCTCTTTGAATAGCGGATTGCAAAGGACACAAGGATTGGGAGTTCTTCCTTGCATATACTCATCAATGAAGTGTTTTACAATAATCTGTTTGAACTCTTTCCTCACATCAGCTACATGGTGTTCTATTCCCAGCCGTTCTGCCAAGGCTTTTGCTTCCAGCACATCATCAGGTTCATCTTGACCGGGGGTGGAAAAGCGGGAAGGGATATCCCACGTTCTCATGGTAACTCCTACCACTTCATATCCTTGTTCTTGCAGCATGATGCAAGTGGCGGAGCTATCTATTCCGCCACTCATTCCTACCAAGACTCTTTTATCTCTGTTATTCATTATATAAATAGTTCAGGTTCACGGCGTGCCGCACATTTTTGGTGCAGCATGGGAGTGTAAGGAGTATCAAAAACTCGTGCACCATTAGGGCATTCTTTTACGCAAGCGCAGCACTTGATGCATTTGGTAATCTCTGTTTCTATTTTTCCTTCATCGCTTAAAGCAATGGCATGAGTAGGACATACTTCGATACATTCGCCACAGGCAAAACATTCTTCTGTGCAAACTGGAGCGGCAGGAGTAGAGGGGCCTACAAAGCGATAAGGTATATTTCCTTTTATGTAAAAATCGGATAATATTTCATCTTTCTCCAGTTTTGTCAGACAGTCTTTCCCAAATTGTTCCGCAGTCTGTAAATCGGTAATATCCGGACGACCTTCTGCAATGGGCATGTTAGGACGGCTATAACTGTGTTCACCAATAAAGGCACCGGCAGCCAGTGGAGTGAACCCTAATTGAATAGTTTCATCTCTCAATTCGACTAGTGCATCTTCGTAATCGCGGTTACCATATACAGTGATTAAAATAGCCGGAGCATTGTTGCCTCTTAATCTTCGTAGCCGTTGCAATGCTATTGGGGCTACCCTTCCTGCATACACAGGAACTGCAATGATCGTGATAGAATCTTTGATTTCTATCGGGCTACTATTCTCATCTGTAGTGAGATCTATTTCTATTCTTTTGCCCATACCTATACTTCCTCCGATGGCACGGGCTATTTTTCGCGGACGTATGTGTAGGCGAAAAAAATATGATGTGATTGCTTGTATATGTTTTCATAAACGCAAATATAGTGACTTTTGTCCAAAGGTAACCAAATATATAGATAAGATGTACAAGGATATCGAAGATTATTGTAACATGGGTGTAAAATATGATTGGTAAAATGGTATTCTGTACCTTTGGTTAATAGAAGTGATATAATAGATTATACAGGTTAAATTATACTTAGTTGTGAACAATAAAAAGCCCCTGTTTAGGACGATTAAAAAGATTTTTTAACCGGAAAATAAGTGACATGATTTTATGTGATGATTGTTAATCCTTACTGACTTGAGATGTTATATAAAAGGAGAGTGTTAGATTTTTGTTTTTCTTTTTATAGAGAATAAAGTGCGTTTCATCTGTTATAAACCTTGCTTTGTCGATGTTATTTATACTATTATATATAAGATATATAATGAAAGTAATTACTGACTTTAATAGGCTTTTAAGGCTTTCTATAGTTGTTTGTGAGGTAAAGAATATATAGATATTCCTATTTCTTAAAATATTCCTGTATTTTATAAAGATTTTTAGTGGAAAGTCTTGCAGAATAGAGTAAAATGGGTACTTTTGTCCGATGAAATTATGGCTATTATAGAAACTGACTAAAATATGGATGCTCTATTTCAAACGCAAAGCAATGAGCTTTCTACTATCTGTTCGGCTGTATTCTCGAAGCCCAAGGATACAAGAGCAACCGTGGCGGACTATATCCTGCCGAGGACACTCTAAGCGCATGTTTCCAGTTTGACAGCGGACTGGTGGGCAGCGGCTCCTGGTGCTTTGTTGCCCACGAATCCGCCCGCGAAGACCGTATAGAAATCATTGGAGACAAAGGCATGATTTGTTTCTCCGTATTCACCTATGACCCCATTGCGCTGCATACGGAAAGAGGACGTGAAGAAATCATCGTCGAAAACCCCACCTACGTCCAGCAACCGCTTATACAGGCAGTGGTAGACCACCTGCTGGGCAAGTCCGTCTGCAGCTGTGACGGCGAAAGCGCCACTCTCACAAACTGGGTGATGGACAAAATACTGAACAAGCTCTGATTAACGACTATGAAGGTGTGCCTAAAAACTATCAAGAAGTAAGATGCCTTTTGTTTTGTCACACCTCCATGTCGAAACCTTCGCCTTTCTGACTGACTAATTCGTACACATCGGCACTCTCGCCTACAACCCATACCACATCGCCTTCTACAAAAGGTTCATGCGGGTCGGGAGCATGCAGGGTCTCCCCTCCCCGCTCCACACCGGCAATCAGGCAGTGATACTTCTCGCGTATCCCTGCTTCCTTCAGGGTCTTGTTCAGGAAAGGAGACTGCCCGTCCACACAGAACTGGCGTAGAATCATCTCGCTCTTCTCTATCACATCCGTATTCATGGCAGACACCTTATCCATCTCCTTGCCGAAGATGTTCAGTTCCTCGTCCGTGGCAATCACTTGTATCTTGTCCTGTGGAAAAAGGCGGACAGACGCTCCGGGAATATTAATCCGTTTCTTGCCCCGAAGGATGGAGACCACATGGATGCCGTATTTCTTTCCGAAATTCAGCTCCGCCAATGTCCTGCCCACCCATGCCGACTCGCCGGGGATTTCAAAATCCGTCAGGTGCAGGTCGCGCGACAGCAGACGCCCCGCATACTCCGGTTTCTTCTCTCCCATATACTCGGCACGCATGTCGCGGTACCGCAGATTCTGGAAGAATGTCCTCTCTATCATGATGGACTGCTTCTTCAACTGGCGAGAGAGTATCATCAAAGTCACCAGCAGCACCGCCACTCCAAACACCAGACCGACGGACATCTTGAACAAACCGGCTATTACGAACATGACGAACGAAACGCCCAGCAGCAGACGCAGTACAATGGTGGCCACCAACGGTGCCCGGTTTCCACGGTTAT
>ENA-OQHK01000156-OQHK01000156.1-human-gut-metagenome-genome-assembly--contig:-NODE-156-length-13070-cov-2.088619_pt1 | contig 13070 bp, 14 predicted proteins | sample MGYA00242562_ERZ504715 | MGnify/ENA primary metagenome ERZ504715 (study PRJEB26092, sample SAMD00036445) | human gut metagenome | host: Homo sapiens | study: EMG produced TPA metagenomics assembly of...
GAAGCCCCGGATGTCGTTCAGGCCGCAGTCGTTGCACTCGCAGACCACCGGGTTCACGCTGCCGGTGGTCTCGCAGATGTCGGGTTTTTCTCCAGCATATACTTTACCAGCGCGGTCTGCGCCGTGCCCACGCTGAGGGTGTTGGTAAACAGGATGGGCGTTTCCAGCGTGCCCAGCTCGTCGATCTGCACAAGGCCGGTGGTCTTGCCAAAGCCGTTGATGACATAGCTGGCCGCCAGCACTTTTTCGTGGAAAATATCCCCTTGGTGTGGCAACAGCGCCGTTACACCCGTCTGCACTACGCCGTCTGCCAAGGTGCAGTGCCCTACCGTCACCCCCGGCACATCGCTGATCTTATCCCGCGCACCTTTGGGCAGCGTGCCCACCTGAAAACCCCATTCGTTTCCTGCAATGCCCATCGTAGCTCCTCCTTGCTTTTTCTAAGGTGTATCATAGCATTTCTCCTGCCAAAAGTAAACCGCTGTAACAGACCGGGGCGCATATAGAAAAAGAGGCTGCCGCACAGCTATCTCCCTGTGCAGCAGCCCTTTGCTATTTTTTACGCCGCAGTGCGGTGTCCATCAGGAATGCTCCACCAGACGGAAAAGCCCCTTGAACTTTTCCCAGCAGGCCACCACCCGTTCGCGCTGCACAAAATCATTGAGGTGCCGCTGCATTTTCCGTCGGCCACGATCTTCTGAGCGCCGCATAGGAGACCAGAAAGTTTGCCAGCCACCCTGCCGGGACGGCAAGCCAGACAAAGGCAATACCAAAGCGCGGTGCACAGAGCAGAGCAACGGACAGGCGGATGGCAAGGTTTACCATGTTGGCAATGAGGAACGGGCGCATGATGCCAAGCCCGCGCAGGACGCCATCGGTCGCCATCTTGATGCCCATGAAGATGAAGAAGTAACCCAGCCACCGCATATAATCACCGGACACCTGATAGGCCAGCGCCGTTCCGTCCTTGCCCAGAAACAGCGAGGAGATCTGGGTGTGCAGGGTTTCAATGACCGCAAAGGCAATGACCGCAAAGCACAGGTCCAGCACCAGCGCAGCATGGTAGCCTTTTTTGAGGCGGTCGATCTTCTTTGCACCAAGATTCTGGGAGATATAGGGCGAGACCGCATTGCCGATGGAGACAAAGATCAGCGAGAAAACATTTTCTACCCGCATCGTTGCTGCATATCCGGCAAGCGCCTGTGTGCCAAAGGGGTTTACCACCGCCTGCACGATCATCATGCCGATGGACACGGTGGACTGCTGCAAGACCGATGGCACCGCAATGCGGAGCATGGAATACAGCTCCTGCCGATCGAACTTATTAAAGGGGCTTTTATATTGCCGCATCCGGTGCAGGAAGATCAAAAACGAAAACACCGCAGAAATGCCCTGTGCGATCAACGTGGCAAGTGCTGCGCCAAACACGCCCAAGCCAAGCCCCGCCACCATCCAGAGATCCATAAAAAATATTCAGGATGGAGGAAAAGATCAGCAGACCCAGCGGGATCCTAGACTCCCCAATGGAGGTAAACATGGTGGAAAGAATGTTGTACATGAACAAAAACGGGAAGCCCACAAAATAGACCCGCAGATACAGCACCGCATCCTCCAGAATGTCGGCGGGGGTCTGTAAGCCGCTCATCATAGCACGGGAAAAGCTAAAGCCAAAAACGCCAAAGACAACGCTCAAAACCAGAAAGCTGAGCAGGGACGTTGACACGATGGTTTTCATTTTGCCATAGTTTTTAGCGCCAAAATAGCGGCTTACCAGCACACCGGCACCCACACCGGCACCCAGCGCCACGCAAATAAAAACATTGGTCAGCGCAGCACAGGCACCGACAGCCGCCAGTGCCGAGGAGCCGACAAACTGACCGACTATGATGGAATCTGCCATGTTATAGACCTGCTGAAAAAAGCTGCCAAGGATCATTGGCATTGCAAAAACCGTCAGCGCTTTCAGCGGCGCATCTGTGATCAGATATTCATCTTTCGACATGATCTATTTCCTTTCAAGCTGTGTTTCTCTCAATTTTTTTAAATTTGCTCTGGCCAAGTATACCACGCTTTTTCCCTACTGAAAAGCTCCCGCTTGCATTCTCGCAAACTGCTTTTATAACGTCCCGTTTCCCTTTCTCTCGTCTTGACAAGCCCTTTTCTTCCGATTACAATACCAAAAAGAGCCGGCGGGCGGTCTTTTTGCTGCCTGCTGCCACAATCTTCCGGGAAAGGAACTTTTTCATGGAACCAAAAACAAAACAATCTCTGCTCGTTACCGTGGTAGGGGTAACGCTTTTTGTAGCGCTGCTGCGGCTTTCTGACGTTCTGGCCTTTGCCGCAAAGCTGATAGATCTGGTACTGCCCATTCTGGCGGGCGGCATTCTGGCGCTTTTTATCAACGTGCCCATGACCGGTCTGGAAAAGCGGCTGAACCGCCTGTTCGGCAAGGCCAAAAAGCAGCCCTCGGCGAAAGCCATCCACCTTCTCAGCTTTTTCATCACCCTGCTGGGCGTTGTGCTGGTGCTGGTATTGGCGCTGACCCTACTGATCCCGGAGCTGGTGCAGTCCTTCCACAGCCTGTATGTGCAGATCGAGGCCAATATTCCCCGCTGGACTGCCTATCTCAACGCACAGGATGCTGACATGGGCTGGCTGATGAACTGGCTGGAGGGCATCAACTGGGAGCAGCTGCTGCACAAGGTCACCGCAAGCATCGACACGGTGCTGGTCAATGCGGTAGGGGCTGTCTCTGCCACGGTGAATATCGCGATCACCGCCTCGTTTGCGCTGATCATCTCCGTCTATATGTCCCTTAGTACGGAGAGCCTCGGCCACCAAGCCCGCACGCTGGTGTGCGCCTACCTGAAGCCCGCCCACGCCGCCGGGGTGCTGAAGTTCTGCCGGCTGTTCCGGCAGTCCTTTGCAAACTTTTTAACGGGACAATGCAGCGAGGCAGTGATTCTTGGCGTTCTGATGGCTCTTGCATTTTCCGTTTTCAAGATCCCCTACGGCAGTCTGGTGGGCGTGCTCACCGCCATCTGCGCCATCATCCCCTATGTGGGTGCACTGATCTCCTGCGTGGTCAGTGTGTTCCTTGTGCTGTTGGTAGACCCTGTGCTGGCGGTGCGCTCGCTCCGATCGTGTCCTTGCCGTGCAGTTTGTTGAAAACCAGTTCATTTATCCCCGTGTGGTGGGAAAATCCGTGGGGCTTTCGCCGCTATACACCCTTATTGCCGCCATGATCGGCGGAAAGCTTTTTGGCATCATCGGCATTATCTTCTTTATCCCCCTGACAGCGGTGGTCATCGAGCTTGTAAAAGAGGACACCTTTCGGCGTCTGCGCGCAAAAGAGCCCCTGCAATAAAACAGCGTGCCCGGAATACCATACCCCCTGATACCCTTCCCCGGTGTCAGGGGTATTTTTATGCCGTGCAGCTGCAAAGCACGCGGTTGTTCGCCCTTTTCCACGCAAAATCCTTCAAAAAACAGCTTGAAACACTTTTGTTACAATGATACAATATGATTGTTATTTTATGGGAAAATACGGCGTATGCCCCGTGCGGACAGGCCGCGAGCGTAGGGGTTCCGTGTGGGGTGTGTAAGAATCGCTAAGGTAGCACTGCGCTCCTGCACTTGCGCAGTACTGCCTTCCGAAAATGTGAGGAAAGTATATTTATATGATAAAAAAGATCTCCCGCCGCTCCTTTTTGCAGGCTTGCAGCGTTGCAGCTGCCACGGCAGCGCTGACCGCCTGCGGCGGCGGCAAGGCTGAAAGCAAAACAGCAGATGCGCACGAAGCCGTCACCTTTATGGCACCTTATAAGGAGATAGAAGCCTTTATTGAGCAGGTGCACAGCGTTTACCCGGAAGTGAACATCGAGGTCGTGCCATACAGCGGCGATAACACCACCACCTGTTTGCAGAATATGTTTGCGGCAGGCGACCTGCCGGACGTCTGCACCTTGACCTACTACGACCCCCAGATCGATCTGGTCTCCGACAAACTGCTGGACCTTTCCGGCTACGATTTTACGGATAACTATGTGGAGTCCCGTCTGCAGGACGTGTTCGACAACGGTGCCATCTATCTGCTGCCCTCGGTTTACAACTGCTACGGCATCACCTACAACAAGACCCTGCTGCGGGAACACGGCTGGGAGCTGCCCAATTCTTTCGCTGAGCTGGAAGTGCTGGCTGCAAAAGCCAAGGAAGCCGGGGTCGATCTCTGCCTGTCGCAGATCCAGTACCCGGGCTACGGTTTCCAGTATCTGTGCAACATTGCAGATGCCGATTTCCTTGGCACGCTGGACGGCAGACTGTGGCAGAAGGATTATCTTTCCGGCAAGGCAAACGTCAGCAACACCCCCGGCATGATGCAGGCAATGGCGTATGTCAAAAAGTGGAAGGACATCGGGATGCTGAACGACTCCGGCGATGCTCTTGACGACAATGTGACCCTGCAGAGGATGGCCGAGGGGAATACCCTGTTTTTGATCGGAAACACCAACGGCATTGTGGAGGCAGACGGCAACGCCGATAAATTCGGCCTGATGCCCTATCTTTCCGAGGACGGCACCCAGAACGTTTTTGTGCTGAATGTGAACCGCTTCTACGGTCTGAATAAAAAGCTGGAGCAGGACCCCCAGAAGCTGGAAGATGCGCTCAAGGTGATGCGTGTGCTTTCCACCGTTGCAGGCACCAGCGCTCTGCAGCCCGCAACGGCGCTGAAAAGCAGCCTGTTGCCCTTCAAGGGTGCAAAGGCAGACGGCACCTACTATGCCGACATCGCCGATACCCTGAACGCAGGCAACACCGCGCCCTTTATCTATTCCGGCTGGGAAAACACCTTCGTGACCACCGGCCTTAAAATGCTGGACTTCATGAAGGGCAACGCCACCATGGAGGATGTCATCCGTCAGCTGGACGAGGATCAGGACAGTGTGGTGAACAACACCCCGGATGTCATCACTACCGTTACGGAGGAGCTTTCGCAGCAGGACTGCGCCATGCTGGTAGGCCGCTGCTTTGCACAGGCTACCGGCAGCGACCTTGCGCTGGTCTCGCTGAGCACATGGATCCCCGGCAACCCCACCGAGCAGAACCACCACGGCGTAGCCGCCAAGCTGTACGCCAAGGGCATTACGGATTACGACCTTTCGGTCATCCTGCCCACCGGCTGGAACCGCACCATCCAGACCGTCACCCTGACCGGGCAGCAGATCAGCGACCTGCTGGCTTCTGGCTACGATGCCTACGGCAACGGCAAGGGCTACCCCTATGTGCTGGTAAGCCCGGTGCAGCCGGAGGCGGGCAAGACCTATCAGGTTGCCATCTGCGGTGTGAGCGACCGGCTGGCTGCCGAAGCAACGGTGACAGACAGCGGCGTGGTGGGCATGGATGCCGCAAAAACCTTCTTTGGTGCTTACACCACCATCAGCCGGGCAGACACCGCATGGAGTTGAATAAAACGGACAGGAGATACTGGATGTGAACAACAAAATCTATAAAAAGCTGTTTGTGGGCTTCGGCTTTGTCAGCATCGTGTTGATCCTGACCCTTTTTGTCATGAGCCAGACCTACATCCAAAACCTTGTCTACCACGAGCGTCTGAGCCAGATGGAAGAGGTCACCCACCAGATGTTCCACAGTCTGGAGGATGTGATCGACAACCACTGGGACGAGGTGGATGTGCAGTGTAATTATTTATACTACACCCCGCTGGAGACCGATACCGATCTCTACCGCTATCTGAAAAAGCTGTCGGAGCTTTCCAATTACCATGAAAAAACAGATCGACCTGATCGCCGTGGACTCTGCCGGACATTATTATACCACGCATGGCCGCACGGGTCTGCTGCGAGGAATAACCTATCTGGAAAGCGCACCGGAGCGGGTCAGCTATGTTCCAATTCGTTGACCGTGGACGACTCCCGGATGGTGTTCCTAGAAACAGCCTCCCACCCCCATCACACTGCAAAGCGGAGAGAAAGAGATCACCCTGCGCTACTTTGGCATCGCCCAGAGTATGACCCAGCTGAACGATAATTTCCGCTGCGACGCCTACGAAAATAACAACAGCGTCTATGTGCTGGACAACAACGGCTTCAAGCTGTTCAACGCCAATGACACTGAGCTGCTGAAGGGGCATAACGTATACACCGTGCTCTCCCAGATGTCCTATCTGCACGGTTCTTCCTTTGCAGCAGCAAAGGAGCGGCTTACCCGCACAGGCTCCTGTTATTCCAACGCCGTGCTGGACGGGACTGAGTATTACTACGCCCTGAAGCAGATGGAAAACGCCCAGTGGACGCTGGCGTTCCTTGTTCCGGCAGAATATGTGGCCGTGAATACGCAGAAGCTGGTCAATATCGTCATGGCCGTTATTGTAGGCTTTGCAACGGTGTTTTCGATCATGGCAGTCATTGCTGGCTGGTTCCTTTTGCGGGAAAAGCAGCAGCGGGAGCTGCAGGCTGAAAAAAAAGACAAACCTCCGTCTGGAGCAGTATAACGTCCAGCTGACGCAGGCCAACGACGAGATGCGGCGGGCGCAGGATGCTGCCGCCGAGGCGTTACAGTCCGCCGAGCGTGCCAGCAAAAGCCAAGACGGACTTCCTTTCCAACATGAGCCACGATATCCGCACCCCCATGAACGCCATCATCGGCATCACCGCCCTGATGAAAAACGAGCTGCACGAGCCGGAAAAGCTTGCCGAGCATCTGGGCAAGCTGGAAAGCTCCGGTCAGCTGCTGCTGGGCATCATCAACAATATTCTGGATATGAGCCGCATCGAGAGCGGCAAGACCACCCTGCATGTGGAAAAAATGAATCTGCCCCAGCAGATCAGTCAGCTGGACAGCATCATCCGGCAGCAGGCAGGTCAGCGCAGTCAGAGCTTTACGGTAAGCACCAATTTGCAGCACGAAAACGTGCTGGCAGACCCCAACCGTCTGAATCAGGTGCTGATGAACATCCTCTCCAACGCGGTCAAGTATACGCCCACCGGTGGGCACATCCGTTTGGAGGTGGAAGAGCTGCCCCGGAACGAGCACTACGCCCGGTACCGCTTTGTGGTGCAGGATGACGGCATCGGCATGAGCGCGGACTACCAAAAGACCCTTTTCGACCCCTTTACCCGGGAGGAGCGCTCCGGCACCAACAAGGTGCAGGGCACGGGTCTGGGTATGGCGATTACCAAAAGCGTCATAGACCTGATGGGCGGCTCCATCAGCGTAGAGAGTGCCACCGGTAAGGGCACCCGCTTTGAGGTGGTGCTGGAATTTCCCATTGACACCGAAGCGGACACGGTGCAAAAGGCGCAGGCGCTCCCGGAGGAAGAAGAGACCACTTCTCCCCTGTCCGGCATGAAGTTCCTTTGCGCCGAGGATAACGCCATCAACGCCGAGATTCTGCAAATGCTGCTGGAAACAAAAGGCGCAAGCTGCACCATCTGCCCCAACGGTCAGGAGATCGTGGATGCCTTTGCCAGCGTCAAGCCCGGCGATTACGACATGATTTTGATGGACGTGCAGATGCCGGTGATGGACGGCCTGGAAGCCACCCGCCGCATCCGCAGCGGCGAAAACCCGCTGGGACGCACCATCCCCATCCTTGCCATGACCGCCAACGCCTTCCTTGAGGATATGCAAAAGAGCAAGGAAGCCGGCATGGACGAACATCTGTCCAAGCCTGTAGACATCAGCGCACTAGAACAGGTGGTAAAGCGCTTCCGCGTTACCCCCCGAAAATAAATAGCGGTCTGCAGCGTTTTTGCCGCAAACCACCGCATAACCTTGCAATAAAAAAACTGCTGCCCCTTTGCCCGGACGCTTTGGCATCCGGGTACGGGGCAGCAGTTTTTTTGCGTTATAGAGGGAATGTTACGCTCAGATGGGCATGGTCTGGTAGAACCAGTCCGAAATGGCCTTGCGGGTGTCGGCGAAGAACTTTTTCACCGGGCAGGCGGCATCCCGGGCTTCCTGTTCCAGATCCGTGCCTGCGGGGAAGTTGCGGATGACGGTATACGCCACCGACTGCGGCGGCAGCGACATCATCACAGCCGGGTCGTGCACCACGCAGATCTGCTCGCCTACCGCAAGGGTAGCGGGGTCGGAGGTGGTCTTTTCGTCATGGTCCTGCCAGACGGTGCTGTCGGTAACGATCATCTGATAGGTCTCCTGCTCTTCCGCAGTCACCAGAATAGACTCCACCTTGCCCTCCACGGTGCGGCTGACGCCCTCTACTACACCATAATAGTAGAGCTTCTTGGAAAACAGCGCCGAAGCAGAGGGCAGCACGCTGACGCTGAGCAGCAGCACCGCAAGCAGACAAAAGAGCGAGCGATAGGTCTTTTTCATAGAAAACCTCCATTTTTGATGTTGCAGCGGAGCGCCCGGCGCTCCCGGATGCCTTATTTTACCATAACTACCGTCGGATTTCTATATCCGGGCTTAACCGGCCACGGAAAATCAACTTTTACACAAAAAGGACTGCCGTGCAAAACAGCGCACAGCTAGTCCTTTTTATGCTTTTATCCGTTTACTTGCTGATGGAAAGGGTGCCGAAAGCAGTCTCTTCAAAGTGGCTGCTGTACAGCTCCTGCATCAGTTTGATGAGCGAGAGGGTATCCTCTGCGCCGGCGGTCTCGTAGCAGGAGTGCATCGCCAGCTGGGGCAGGCCGATGTCCACGCAGTTCATGGACACCTGTCGCCATCGCCAGATTGCCCAGCGTGCTGCCGCCCACCTTATCGGAGCGGTTTGCAAAGTACTGCAGCGGCACACCGGCGCGGGCAGCCAGCTCCCGGGCAGCGGCAACGCTCATGCCGTCGCTGGTGTACTTCTGACCTGCGTGGGTCTTGATGACCACGCCCTTGTTCATGTAGGTGCAGTTGTTCACATCGGTGTGCTCCGGGTGGTTGGGGTGCACAGCGTGGGCGTTGTCGGCGCTGACCATAAAGCTGGAAGCCACCGCGCGGTGGAAGTCCTCGTCGTTGCCGCCAAGGCTCTGGGCAATGCGGTGCAGCACATCGTACAGGAAGGTGGAGGCTGCGCCCTGCTTGGTGCCGGAGCCGACTTCCTCGTTATCAAAGAAGGCTGCCACACCGATGGAGCGGGCGTTCTTGGCGGTCAGCAGACCTTTCAGGATGCCGTAGACGCACTGCTGGTCGTCCAGACGGCCACAGGAGATGAACTCCTCGTTGCAGCCCCAGACGGTAGCCTTTTCCCGCACATAGAGGAACAAATCGCTGCCAAGGATCTGCTCCTCGGACACCTTCAGCTCCTCTGCGATCAGCTTTTTCAGCGCGCCCTCCTCGCAGGCACCGCCCAGCACAGGCAGCATATCCACCTGCTTGTTGAAGGAGGCCTTATCGTTGACCTCGCGGTTCATGTGGATGGCTACACTGGGGATCATCAGCAGGTCGCGGTCCAGTGCCACCAGACGGGATACGATAGCGCCGTTCTCCTGCACCAGCACACGACCCGCCACAGACAGCGGACGATCCATCCATGTGGCGCAGATCATGCCGCCGTAGCCCTCGGTGTTCAGCTTGGTGTAGTTCTGCCCCATGTGGATCTCGGCGTTCTCCTTGATGCGGAAGCAGGGAGAATCCGTGTGGGCGGCGGCAACGTTGAAGCTGTAATTTTCCAGCTGGTCGCCCATGCGGAAGGCGATGATGCTGGAACCGTTGCGGCAGACAAAGTAGTCCTTGCCGGGTTCCAGCGCCCACTTGCGGCTTTCCAGCAGCTCGGCAAAGCCTGCCTTCAGCAGGATATCCCGCACAGCGGCGGTGGTGTGGTACGCGGTGGGGTTGCCATCGATGAAGGACAGCATTTCACGGACTTCGGATGCGATCATAAAAATAAACCTCCTAATTTCCTGAGAAAAGAGCCGGTCAGTGCTGACCGGCCCTTTTTTAAGTCATATTCAGGTTACTTTTTGGTCAGCGGTCTGCTCGCGCTTAGCGAGGGCGGGCAGAATAAGACCCAGCACGGTCAGCACCACGGGGGTGGATAACGTTCAGTGCAAAGGTGAAGGGGGTCCGTTATCATACATACCCAGCACGCAGCACACAGCGGTAACCGCAAAGCACCAGCCGCCGAAGAACTTGGCCACGGCCTGATTTTTGACAAAGCGGTACTCGGCAGGGATGGTATCGTAGGCGTTGCGCAGGGCGATGTAGGCAGCAAACACCCACAGGTAGCGCATGGGCATACACACAGAGTTCAGCTTGGTCAGCTGGCGCAGAACGGCAGCCGCACCGGGCACGAAGGACTGTGCCAGAATAATGGAGCCGGACAGCACCGCCACCATCTTGATGCCGTTGCTGTGCACGCCGTGGGCGTTGACCTTGTGCAGAGCCTGCGGGATGAACTGCTTGGTGTGCTCGTTATCCAGCAGCATACGCAGCGGTGCGTCGATGCTCAAGATCAGCACGGCGAGCTGGCTGATGACGTTGCACAGGGCGTAGATGATCATGAATAGATCGCCCACATGGTAGTACTGACCCAGCTTCTGGAAAGCCCAGTAGGAACTGTTGGCAACATAGGCGTTGAAGCTCTCTGCGCTGGCGTTGATGACGGCGGGGTCGAACATACGGCTCATGGCCAGCGTGCCCAGAATGGCGCAGGTGACCACCATGACGGCCAGCGCGATCATGCCGCGGGGGAAACCCTTGCTGGGGTTCTCGACCTTATTGACGTAGGGAGAGATCTTCTCGCAGCCGCCCACAGCGAAGACCAGAATGGACAGAGACGTGAAGTAGGTGACGTTGAAGTTGGGGATCATACTGCTGAAGCTCAGGTTTGCGTGGACGTACTCTGCCGTGGGGTTAATTGCCGGGGCAGCGAACATCATCACGATGTACAGCAGGGACATAACGAAGGTGCAGGTGCCGGCGGCAGTCAGCAGCTTTTTCAGGGGGTTCAGACCCAGACTTGCAATGTAGCAGCCCAGCAGCAGGATGCAGAAGGTAGCCAGCTGGATGTAGCGGGTGGGGAAGGAATCGTAGGTCTCCGCGTTGCGGAAAATTGCCCAGCTCAGCGCTTTCAAAAAGCCGCTGCCCTTGCTGGCAATGTAGGTGATGTGGCAGGCCCAGTAGGTCCAACCGGCGTAGTAGGCCAGCTTGGCGTTGGTGGTCTGGTGCAGCCAGGAGCTGACGCCGCCGCCCTCGTTCTTAAAGGCAGAGCCCAGCTCACCCACCATCAGGGCATAGGGGATGAAGTACAGGGCAAACATGAAGATCCAGCTGAAGATGACCTGCGGACCGTTAAAGTACACAAAGCCGTTGGTAATGTTGCCGAAGCCCCAGACCGTAGAAAAGGCCATGAAGGCAAGGGTAAGCCACGAGATCTTTGTGGCTTTTTCTTTGTTAGACATGCGGACAATTCCTCTCTTTCTTTTCCACACAGGGCGGAAGTTCCTGTAAGAAGGCCGATGTTCCGCATACATTTCGCAATTTTTACCAAAAATACAGCAGTACTCGACCAATCACTTTAATAGTATAGCATAATTGCAGATTGTAGACAATCTGCAATTTCCATAAAATGATTGGTCAAAATTTAGACGGTCAGCCAAATTCCCCTTATTTTGCTGTGCCGTCTGCTGCCTGTCCAGCGCTGTTTGCGCTGCGCATCCGCTCCATAGGCTCCATGTAGTGGGCGTAGACGGCGCGGCAGGCAACCTCGGTGTCGCCGCTTGCCAGCGCCTCGTACAGCTTGGTGTGGATGCCGTTTTGCCGCTGTGCCAGCGTCTCGTGGTTAGAGCCGCTGTTCGCCCCAACAAGCAGGTTGCCGTAGTTCAGATCGTCCCAGAATTTCAGCAGTCTGGGCAGCCCTGCCCGCTGCACGATGACCGCGTGGAAGCGGTTGTCATTCTCCACGATCTGCGAAAGATCCCCCGGCCGGACATTGCGCATCTCCTCTAAGATGCCGCGCAGGGTGCGCAGATCCTCCTCCGGGAATTTGCAATCAAAATAGCGCAGTGCCGTCATTTCCAGATTTGCCCGCAGCAGGTAGATCTCGTAGGCGTCCTCCGGCTTTACCCGGCGCACCGAGCAGCCCACATTGCGCGAATACTCGACCATGCCCTCCTGTTCCAGCTGCCGCAGCGCCTCCCGGATGGGTGCCCGGCTGGAGCCAAACTCCTCGGCCAGTTTCTGCTCGGCCAGCTTTACGCCCGGCTGCAGCTCCCCGGTAAGGATCTTGCTCCTGATGGCAGAGGTGATACTTTCCCGTAAAGTCTGAAAGGCAAATTCGCCCATGACTTTTATCCCCCTTTTTCTTCTATACGTTCTTTTTGTCCGCACGCAGTCCGCAGCCGCTGCCAGTGCAGCCGCAGGCCTGTATTGCGTGCGCCTTATAAGGATACCACGAAATGGTAGAAAAATAAAGTTTTCTGGCAAAAACAGGTACTTTCTCCCTCTCCGTCGTCGAAAGCCTGAACACAAAAAATAGCCCCCGGACGGGCGTTATTGCAGCTCTCCGGGGGCGATCCTATATACGTTATGCCTTGACGCACACGGTCAGCATTTACTCGATCTCGATCAAATTCGGGTTCTCAGGCAGAGCCTTTGTCTGCTGAGGAGCGGGCAGCTGGATGTGCAGGACACCATCCTCGAACTTTGCGTGGATGTCCTCCTTCTTCACCTCGCCCACATAGAAGCTGCGGGCGCAGCTGCCGGAGAAGGTCTCGCGCCGCACATAGCGGCCCTTGTTGTCCTTTTCGTCATTGCTGTGGCTGCGCACTGCCTGAATGGTCAGGTAGCCGTCGTTCAGATCCATCTGAACGTCTTCCTTCTTGCAGCCCGGCAAATCAACGTCTACTTCGTAGCCGTTGTCCGTCTGCTTGACATCGGTCTTCATCATGTTTGCGCCGCGCTTGCCAAAGGTGTCGCGGGCTTCGCGGTTCATCGCACGCTCCAGTGCACCCTCGTTCCAGAACGGATCAAAGAGATCATCGAACAGGTTCTCATGAAAAACAGTCGGCATAAACATAAAACATACCTCCAATCCCGGCGTTCGGGTCGGGTATAAAATTACATTTTGAAGCTCCCTGCAAAGGGCTTTCCGG
>ENA-OQHK01000158-OQHK01000158.1-human-gut-metagenome-genome-assembly--contig:-NODE-158-length-12979-cov-1.778556_pt1 | contig 12979 bp, 13 predicted proteins | sample MGYA00242562_ERZ504715 | MGnify/ENA primary metagenome ERZ504715 (study PRJEB26092, sample SAMD00036445) | human gut metagenome | host: Homo sapiens | study: EMG produced TPA metagenomics assembly of...
AGAAATCATCTGTTGCCACTTTATGTATATGATGACGAAAGACAAAGAATACAAGATGTCTTCTAAGACAGAGGTCGGGCATACATGAAGAACGACGCGGTTGGTTCTGCCTTGAATTCTGACAACTTGAAGGTTAATGCAAAAGATATCTACTTGTACTACAGAAACGGTGGTGATAATGCAGACAAAGACTCTTTATTCCTGGTTGTAGGGCCAAAGGTAGAATTGGCAGAGACGACTCTTTATGTATCACCTACAGCTAACTCCAATAGTGTTTGGAATGGTACTTGGAAAGATAATGCTCCTTATGCAGTTGGCAATGAATATGATAGAAAATACTTCATGTTGACTCTGAATAAAGTTTCTGTAAATCGCACATTTGCAGTTTCTATCAAGAAAGCATACGAAGCACGTACAATCATTGGTGACTGGAGTGATGCTGCTAACGGCAACTTCGGTATTAAGTCTGAAAACTTCGCTCACATGTATGATGTAACTCCTGCTGATGCTAAAGCTGTATTCGAATTGAATAAAGATAAGCAGAATGCATTTGTACAAGATTTGATGAAGAAGAAGCAATTAGTTGTTGAAGAATCAAATGGCGAATGGAGAATAGCATTCACTGCTCCTATTGATATCAAGAAGGTTGGTAATCTGAAAGTTGATATTTATGATGCAAATGGTTACGATGCTACTGACAAGAACCGTAAACCTGATGCAGAAGAATTATGGACTGTAGCTCGTCCGATAGCAGATTTCACCGGTGGTGCTGCACTGAAAGCATTCAACGATCCGAACTTGGCCAAGGATACAGAAATTACTTTGAAGCAATTGATTGAAAATTCTGTAGCTGGCACTAAGACTAAGGCTGAAGACTTCTGGAAGAATCTGATATTGAAAGACTATGCAGGTGAGACAGTTGTTAAATTCAATGGAACTACATTCAATGCCGAAGAAGTCACTGCTCGTGCTGCTTTGTACAAGAAGTCTGTTAAAACTGGTCTCCGCTACATTATGTCTAACGGAACAGACAAAGATGAATACTTCAAGGTAGATCCTACAACTGGTAAGCTGACTTGTATTGCACTCCCGACAGGTACTGAGTTTACTCATACAGTAAATGTGGTTCTGCAGTTCGTTCACGACTGGGGTACTAGTGAGTATGCATACAACGTAACTATCACACGTAAACAAGCTACTAGATAATCTGAGTAGTAGAAAATTGTCTGAATAGACAATTATAAAATCAAAAGGAGGATGTTCTATGGGAACATCCTCCTTTTTTTCTCCAGAAACTTTTTTCTCCTCACTTTGCTTCCACACTTCCACCCACTTCCTGCATCTCTCTATCCATCGGCATTTGCCCCTCTGTGGAAGCACCCTCCAAAGGTGGAAGCAAATTTTGCTTCCACCTACTCAAAACGCCATGGTTTTACTGCAACTCACTCATTTTTTATTTTAATACATCGAACAAATTTTTATAAAACACTGACGCCAGTTTCCCCATACTTCTACACCCATCCTACCCATAAAATCTGCAATACCTCTCCCTTATCTTCATCCAAATCCACAACAGCCTCCTCCTCTCCTCAGACATAAAAAATGCCCCGTTCATTTCATTCTCCCTCCACTTTCCACTATCTTTGTCCCACGATGAAAAAGTTCGCCGACGTCATATTGCCTTTGCCCTTGCACAGCTGCTTCACCTACTCCCTGCCCGACGAGTGGGCGGATGAAGTGCAAACCGGTTGCCGGGTGGTAGTACCATTCGGGCGGAAGAAATACTATACGGCCATCGTGCGTAACGTGCACTATTGTGCCCCCACCGGATACGAAGTAAAGGAAGTGTCTGCTTTGCTGGATGCCTGCCCGATACTGCTTCCGCGGCAGTTCAAGTTCTGGGAATGGCTCTCCGATTACTATCTCTGCACGCAAGGAGACGTCTACAAAGCTGCCTTACCCTCTGGCTTGAAGCTGGAAAGCGAAACAATCGTAGAGTACAACCCCGATTTCGAATCCGATGTCTGCCTGCCGGAGAAGGAACAGAAGATACTGGATATGCTCTCTGCCGACCCGGAGCAATGCGTGACGAAACTGGAGAAGGAGACCGGCATCAAGAACATACTTTCTGTCATCAAGTCACTGCTCGACAAAGAGGCCATCTTCGTAAAGGAAGAATTGCGCCGCACCTACAAGCCTAAGACCGAAACCCGTGTACGCCTCACCGCCGCCGCCCGCAACGAACACCGCCTGCACATCTTCTTCGACGAGTTGCAGCGCCGTGCCCCCAAGCAACTGGACCTGCTGATGAAATATCTGGAACTCTCCGGCTACCTCAGCGGACGAGATATAAAAGAAGTCTCCAAAGCCGAACTGCTGCAACGCACCTCCGCCACCCCTGCCGTATTCAACGGTCTTATAGACCGTGGTGTATTCGAAGTTTATCAGCAGGAAATAGGCCGCATAGATAAAGCGCTTCTCAAAGAAGTCGTCCCCGTCAATCCGCTGAACGAACACCAGCAACGCGCCTATCACGCCATCTTGGAGAATTTCCAAAGCAAGAACGTCTGCCTGCTGCACGGCATCACGGCAAGCGGCAAGACAGAAGTCTATATTCATCTGATAGAAGAAACCATCCGGCAAGGAAAGCAAGTGCTCTATCTCCTGCCCGAAATAGCTCTCACTGCACAAATCACAGAGCGCCTGCAACGTGTTTTCGGTTCCCGTCTGGGCATCTACCACTCCAAATTCCCCGATGCGGAACGGGTGGAAATCTGGCAGAAGCAGCTGTCGGAAGCAGACTATGACATTATCCTCGGTGTCCGCTCCTCCGTCTTTCTTCCTTTCCGCAACCTCGGCCTCGTGATTGTGGACGAGGAGCACGAGAACACCTACAAGCAGCAGGACCCTGCCCCCCGCTACCATGCCCGCAATGCCGCCATTGTACTCGCCTCCATGTATGGTGCCAAAACTCTGTTGGGCACGGCAACCCCTTCCGTAGAGACCTGGCACAATGCCACATCCGGTAAGTATGGCCTTGTGGAACTGAAAGAACGCTATAAAGAGATACAACTGCCGGAGATTATCCCCGTAGACATCAAGGAATTGCACCGCAAGAAGATGATGAACGGTCCGTTCTCCCCACTGCTCCTACAATATATCCGCGAGGCGCTGGAACAAAAGAACAGGTCATCCTCTTTCAGAACCGCCGCGGTTTCGCCCCCATGATAGAGTGCAACACCTGCGGCTGGGTACCCAAATGCAAGAACTGCGACGTCAGCCTCACCTACCATAAGGGGCTGAACCAACTGACCTGCCACTACTGTGGCTACACCTACCAACTGCCCCGCATCTGCCCCGCCTGCGAGGGCACTGACCTGCGCAACCGCGGCTTCGGCACGGAAAAAATAGAAGATGACATCAAAGCCCTCTTCCCCGACGCCCGCGTAGCCCGTATGGACTTGGACACCACCCGCACCCGTACCGCCTACGAGCGCATCATCTCCGATTTCCAGCAAGGCAAGACGGACATCCTGATAGGCACGCAAATGGTGTCCAAGGGTCTGGACTTCGACCACGTCAGCATTGTGGGCATACTCAATGCCGACACCATGCTGAACTATCCCGACTTCCGCGCCTACGAGCGCGCCTTCCAGCTGATGGCGCAGGTTGCCGGACGCGCCGGACGGAAGAACAAGCGCGGCAGGGTGGTGCTACAAACCAAAAGCATCGACCATCCCATCATCCCGCAAGTCATTGCCAACGACTACGAAGCCATGGTAGGCGGGCAGCTTGCCGAACGCCAGATGTTCCACTACCCGCCCTACTACCGCCTGGTGTATGTCTACCTGAAGAACCGGAACGAGACCCTGCTCGACCTCATGGCACAGACTATGGCCGCCAAGCTCCGCACCGTCTTTGGCAACCGTGTGCTGGGACCGGACAAGCCGCCCGTAGCACGCGTACAGACCCTGTTCATCCGAAAGATTGTCTTGAAGATAGAAACCAATGCCCCAATGGCACGTGCCCGCGAGCTGCTCGTCCAGGTGCAAAAGGAGATGGTGGCGGAAGACCGCTTCAAGTCGTTGATAGTGTATTATGATGTAGACCCGATGTAAATAACTCGTAACTAAAGAAATATGAAGAAGATACTTTTCGTTTGCCTCGGCAACATTTGCCGTTCCTCCTCGGCAGAGGGAGTCATGAAACATCTGATAGAAGAAGCCGGACGTGCGGATGAGTTTTTAATCGATTCTGCAGGCATTCTGTCCTATCACCAGGGCGAACTGCCGGACAGCCGGATGCGTGCCCATGCTGCCCGCCGTGGATACAATCTGACGCATCTTTCGCGACCCGTACGTACCGAGGATTTTTACAACTTCGACCTGATTATCGGTATGGACGACCGCAACATCGACGACCTGAAAGATCGTGCCCCCTTCAACCGCCGAATGGAGCAAGATACACCGCATGACGGAATACTGTACAAAGTTTACCCATGCCGACCATGTACCGGACCCCTATTACGGCGGTTCCGAAGGTTTTGAGTATGTGCTGGACATTCTGGAAGATGCTTGTGCGGGGTTACTGCAGAGCATTTAATCCAGCGGCATTACATGATACAGTGTCCCCTCGCCTTGACTTCTTGTTCGGTATTTCAAGCTTCTTGAGTCGTCCGCCCGAATACGGCCACCTTGTTGATTGCCAGACGGTCACGCGTCTTTGTCTGTAAAGTGGAAAGAATCTGCATGGGCATCATCCATTGCCCCTCCTCATCCTCTTCTGCCGCACGGAAATGGCTGTGGAAGAGTTGTTCCAGTGGGGTGAGCTGTTCAAATTCCCGGTTCGTCCGCTTCAAGATGGCTTCATCGGCATCATCCAGCCAGTAACGCTCACCTTTGGCTACGGCATTCAGAGCCTGCGCATAGAGCTGGCGGTAGTTGATGCTGACATTCGTATCGATGGGACCGGTGACCTCAATGCAGATGAAACGGCGGCTGCCACTGGGGTCGGACAACAAGTACCTTCTGGTTGCTGGTGCCGATGAAGGAGGCATACCGCCGCATCTCACGGATGGTGCTGCCGTAGGGCTTTCGCAGGTTGGCAACCGGTTTTTGCAGGAGGTGCTTCAAGAAGCCTTGCTGATTGGCGTTTATCTGGTCGAATTCGTCGATGTTAATCAGAAAAAAGCGGCCAAGGCTGCGCTCCGCTTCCTGCTTGCTCTTGAAGTCGATACTGTCGGTGTAGCCGAAACGCAGTTCCGGTGGCAATAGGATACGGCAGAAAGTACTTTTGCGGTAACCTTGCGGACCTACGAGCAGGGGCGAGGTATTGTTGCCGTGCTGTTTGTCGATTCCCCGCCAATGTGCCACCATGCCAAGAAACCACCGGTAGAACAGTTCCCTCCAGTGGGGATTGTGGCAGGGCACGAGGTCGGCCAATGCGCGGATGCGGTCTTTGCCGTCCCAGCGTCCGGTGTTATAGTAGATATTCTTCGATGGGGTTGTATAGCGGCACGTAGTCCGAAGACAGGAAGCGGGTGATGTCGCGGTCCCACACACGTACTCCCTCTTTCAGTGCCTTCATGGCGATGCTGCTGCGTACGCGCTGGTCGGCAGGCTGGAAGTAGAAGTGGATGGAGTCGCGCTGCCGGTATTCCAAGTCGCCAAGCACGGTGTGTAGCGGAATTCGTAGCGGCGTTTCATGAACTCTTCCAGCCGGAAAGCTGTTTCCTGGTCTTTGTTTAGGCTACTGCGGGTGCCGAAGCCTTTCAATTCCCCGTAAAGGTTATGCAGCGTCAGGCGGTACAAGGGGTTCGTCTGCCTCTCGGTAGTAGTGCATCAGTGTCTGGCGCACCACTTCTTCTTCAGGAATGCCGGCTTTGAAGCAATGTTCGGCAAGGCGGGACAGCAGCGGGCGCAGGTCGTCGCCCTGTCGCCAGTTGTCCAAATCGCGGAAGGCGCGGTCGAGGGCGGCCTCGAAGAGCAGGTTGCATGTGTCCGCCACTTCGTAGCCGGGAGTCATTCTCAGCAACGGATTGCTTTCCTGCTGTTTCCGTTGGCGGTAGTTGTCTTCCGAGGGCAGGGCGCAGGGCTGTTCCAGGCAGAAGGCCACGGCGGTGGGGCTATAATAGGGCTGTTCGTCCACGGTCATCCGGCAGCTTTGTAGGAGTGAAGGAGCCTGGAGGGTGATGGGGAAAGGGAGAAGGGGTTGGTAGCACTTCACTGCCAGGCGGTAGGCGTGGGCGTGGAATAAGGCGATATCGTCTTCATTCTTTGGAAGCCCTCCGTCGGGCAGGGTGAAGCGTACCCATATTTTTGGCGCTTCGTCCGCTGGAGCCACAGAAGGCGGCAAAGGTTTGCGGCAGCAGGGCGGCTTGTTGTTTCACCAGTTCGGCTTCGGCCACCCCGGCCAGATTGTTTACTTCCAGTAGTATCAGCCCGTTGTAGGTCTTTATCCGATGTTCTCCTGCTTTGGTGCGGGTCATTTCTACGGCGGGATAGAGACGCGGCAGTCTGTCGATATGCTCATATCGGGCGTTGGTCCCTTTCAAATGCGGGATGATGCTACGCAGCTCCGTAATGTATCCGGTCTTGTTCTCGGTTTTCAGCTTTTCCATCAACATGTCCGTTTCTTGTGTGCTGACGGCCTCTTTTCCGCTTTCGCGTTCCTCTCTGATCAGTGTGATTTTCATTCTTTATCGTGTATGTAATATTCTTGTAAAGATACGCCGGGAAAGGGGGGGATACAAGCTTTTCAAGGATTATTTTCCGATTGGCTTCTTTTTTGGGGTGGAATGTCTATATGTTTCTTTTATAAAAGGTGTTTGTTTCTTTGCTTATCCCCATAGTTTTGTCTACTTTTACACCAGAGTTTATGAACAGTCCACTAAAGTGGTCTTTCTTGTTCATATTAGTGAACGGAGCAGCTCACTACAGTGAACGGTTCTGCTCACGGGCTGGGCTGTGATATAACCTTTGTACTTCAACAGACTGCGTACGTACTTCGCACGTGTTCCGTGCAGTGCTTTATCGTATAATGTAACCCTTTAACGCAGTTTGAACTATGGCTATTTTGTTTGATTGGTACGAGAATCCGGACTCGTACGACAAATCTCCGGAAGATAAAATCCTTCATCCCCGTCTCCGCCTAAATGGGAGCAGGTCTACCGATGAATTGCGGCGGGACATCCAGGCACGTTGCTCATTGACAGAAACCGATGTGACGGCTGTGCTCGATGCTGTGTCGCACGTCATGGGCAGGGAACTTGCCGAAGGAAGGCAGGTGCATCTCGACGGCATCGGCTACTTTCGCGTGTCGCTCACCACGACCGAACCGGTAGTGGCTGCTACCAAGCGTAAGTTGACGAAGGTGAAGATGGCGGGTGTGAAATTTCGTGCCGACCAGAAACTGAAAAATGAAATTGGTACCATCAAGGCAAAGGTTTTGAAGGCAAACGAGCATTCGGCTAAACTGACGGATAAAGAGATAGACCGTCGGCTGACCAACTATTTCGCCACTCGCCCTTTTATGACACGGAATGACTTTCAAAGCGTTTGCGGCATGATGCGTACTACTGCCATGCGGCATATCCGTCGGCTGCGCACCGAAGGAAAGTTGAAGAATGAGGGAACAATGCTGCAACCGATTTATGTACCCGTTTCAGGATATACGGTAAGAATGAGTGACTTATAACTTTGAACGAAGAAATCTTGTGGTGAGGGTCAAATTTTGCCCTCACTTTTTAAATTTGCTCTCACCCACCTCTTGAATGCCGATGAATAGGGCGATGCGTGCGAAAGGTGAGGGTGGTGAGGGTGGATGTGTGAAATTTAGTTTAGTTTGATGGGCGGCTGAATATGGGTATTCCCATACGGTGTATATGTTCCAAAAGGTCGGCATTCTTTAATTTGCCATAGATGGAAAGGTCTACGCTGTAAGGCAAAAGCAGGTCGTCTATTTCATCGGAAAGGCTGCTTAAAGTATTATACGTAAGTCTGTCTCCCATCAGCGTGATGTCTATGTCGGAAAAAGGCTTGAAATTTCCTTTGGCTCGTGAGCCGTACAAAACAGCCTGCTCTATTTCTTCATGTTTCCGGAAGAGATTGCATAGCTTTTCCAGTTCATTGTCGGTCAATCCGTACATAGCTCAATCGAATAAGGATGGTGTATTCAAGGATTGCATTTTCTCTTCAAATCTGCAGAATAGGGGGAAATAGAAGTTTGTGATGTTTTCATAGATTTCAGAGACTACATCGTTGTCATAATTGTGCGATGTCAGATTTCGGGCTTCTATAGTCTCCATCCATTGCTTGTCATCAATCAATCCCATTTCAAGGGCTTTGCGTATGGCATCACGGGAGCCGCGGATGTCGGTATACCCCTGATACTCGGCATAGTCCTTCATCACTTTCCAAGCCAGTTCGTGGGTATATTCAAAACGCTGTATCATGCCTTCCTGCAATAATTCGTCCACTCCATCGTTGAACGCTAATTGTTCGGACATGATTGCCATGGCTTGGCTTAATTTGGCTAAAGCCTTGCGGTAGTTGGAAAAACGCTGTATCCATCGTATGTCTTGCTGTACCATGATAGCTGTTTGTTTTTTAGGTAAGCAAATATAAGCTTCTTTTGTGTAACGAGCAAATGGACGGGTGCTTTTTCGCTTGTGAGGGCGATATGTTATAGTATTATCATTAATGAACGATTGGGAACATTTCACTGACTTCATACCAGTCCCCACAAGGTGATTGATATGCGACTTTAATCTCTACTTCATTATCCCATACTTCAAAAGAGTTGTAAGAAATACATGTCCATGATTGCCCTTGTATGCAAATTTCTAGAGACGTTTGTTCGATGACCAAGTAAAATTAAGTGGCCCAATTTGGATATCCCATTAAACTTACAGTGATATTTGCATTGACAGCATCGATTTGGTCTGGAACTAAATTCCCTTTTTTCAAAAGAAGCATTTGGATTGAAAAGTCTGAGATAGCTTTCTTTTTCTATTGTGAATCCAGAGGGTAAGACTATAGTTGCGTATAATCTGGGCATTGTAATGGTAGAACTAATGTTTTTACAAGTATAAACATCTCCTATGTAGTTTTGTGGGTTTGTCCCTCCGGTAGTACTCCATTGTACACTCGAACCGGGAGGTTGGTCTTTTATACTGAAACTTTTACTACTGTTGTAGCAGATGCACTTTGAGAGATTTCAGCGAATAGATTTTTATCGTAAGTCCACTTTATGCCCGTATCTTTGTTTATGGAATAATTGCACCAAAGTGTTATCGTATCTCCCAATTCAAATGTTGAAGGGGCATTGATTGGCATAGGTTTCATTTTGACATTGATGTTTCTTAGATCTGCGGTAAGTTCGATTGTACTTTTTTCAGGACGTACCATCAGGGTAGAATTACTACCTGCTTTAGTCCATAATACATTTATTGGAAAATGGTTTTTTCCTTGCTGGAATTTGGGTTACCCATGTACTCTCGAATCGTTCTTGGTAGTTTGTTTTGAATCGTGCTTCTCCACCGACTGCTGAAATTCTTATACCTACAGATTGTTTTTGTATAGGAATACTTAAATCATAAGTGTAGTAACCATCACTAACATAGGGGTTCATTTCGCCCGTAATAGTACCGCTTATGTAGGAAGCACGTGTTGTGACATCAGAATAGAAATCCTTATCTTGTAACTCGTCTGTTTGTTCTTCTTTGTTGCAACTACTATTGATGAAGCAGATTAGTAGTACGAAAAATATGTTCTTCTTTTTCATGATATGTTTCTTGTTAGTATGTTATGAACGAAGGGAAAGTATATGATATTGATTTATGGTTCCTTTTAGAAGGTGCTATTCGTGTTTCTATACACCTTTTAAAGGGAATAACAAAAGCGTCCATACATTTGTATTTAGATACATGGAATGTATGAACGCTTTAATTAAATCCAAACGAGGTACAGCGCGATATGCTTGTTTTTAGTTGATTACCAACCCGGATTCTGCTTCATGTTTTTATTTAGGGTCAACTGTGTAGTTGGAATCGGGTAGAAATAATGTTTGGCTTCATAAGTACGGATTTGTGCATCGGAGGCATCTATATATCCGTTCTTGGTCGCTTCTTCACAGTCAGGCACATTGCTTACGTTGGCGCCCAACATGGTGTTCGGGTACTTGGTTGAATCCAATTTGTCGAGCTGGTGCCAACGGATTAAATCCCAATATCGGTACCAGTTATCCATAATCAGTTCGCAACGGCGACAGCGGCGTATCTCCCAAATCAGATTGCTTACTCCCATATTATTGGCAGGATCGGCATCTGGAGTAGTTGTCATAGCCGGCAGGCCGGCACGAGCTTGAAGCTTGTTTATGGAGTTGTTGAGATCGTCTTGTGTGAGAGAACCCATTTCGGCTTTGGCTTCTGCAAAGTTCAGATAAATAACTGAAATCCAATAGAGCGGGCAGTCGGTGTATTGGTAGCCGATGTTGTTTCGGTCGCTTACACTCAATTCTTCGGGGTTATCATACTTGGCGATGCCATAACCGGTCGATGTGGTGAAGGCTGCTACACCGGCACGGCTGTAGGCGTGGCCTCTGAAAGAAAGTACCGGGTCAAGAATTTCGGACAGGCGCTTGTCGCGTACGGCCAAAACCTCTCTTATAGAGTAATTTTTGTCTGCATCCAATACGGCTGCATCGTCCTTGTTTTTCGAGGTTGTTGCCAACGGTTTTCCATCAAGGAAAAGGAAACTGTCGAATGCGTCCTTTGAAATGCCGTGCGTACCACTTGTGTTGATTGTGTAGTCAATGGTGGAGTGCCTTAGCGAACTTTGTGCATAAGGCTTGTAGAAAATCATTTCCGGATTGCTTGCCAGGCTGACAGAATTATAGTTGGCTTTGTAACTGTTACTTAGAGAGTAGTTTTTGGCCATAAGATATTCGCAGGCTGATACACATTCTTGCAAGTATTTGTTGGCGCGGCTCTCATCAGCGGCTTTGCCATTCTCGGCTTGAGTGCGATATTTGCAGTATGTACCTTCATATAAGGTGATGTCTGCTTTCATGGCATATGCCATGTCGGTGCTGAAACGTTGCCGATTGCTGTTTGCGGTAATGTGTTCGCACGCATAATTGATGTCTGCCAGCACATGGTCCATCACTTCATCCCGGTCGGTGCGTGGTCCGTAGAGGGCTTCGCTGTCGGCTGGGTCGATAACTTTGTCTATCCATTGCACATCGCCGTACATACGGACCAACTGATAGTATTCCCACGCACGGTTCATGCGTGCAAGACCTTCATAGTGGGCCTTTGTTGCTTCATCAAGAGAGGAAGACTGTACACCGGCAATGATATAGTTGGCGCGTCGGATTTCTGTGAAAGGGGCTGACCAGTTTGTGGAAGATGCGACCACGTTAGTGTAAGTCCAGTTATGGCTTTCTGCATCTACCTGGTCATCGCTTATTGTTTTGAAGTAGAACCATCCTCCACTGGCTCCGTTGCCAAAGCCGGTAAAGTTGTTATAAAAAGTATTGCACTGATTATCCAAATTATCGGTGTTGCTCCAGTATGCCGGAGTATTCGTGAAGGTATCCAAGGGGGATTTGTCCAGCAAATCGTTGCAACCGGTTAACATCGCCAGCGCTGTGACCCCATATATAAATAATTTCTTCATTGTTCTTAAGTTTTTGAGGTTGTTATAATGTTACCTGGACTCCAAATGAGAATGTGCGTGTAATAGGAGCTATACGTCCCCATCCACCGGCTGTAAGTCCATTGCCTGTACTGATTTCGGGGTCGACTGGAAGGTCATTCCCTTTGTGGAGCAGAAAGAGGTTGCTGCCACTGAAGTAGATACGTGCTTTCTCAATGTAGGCTTTGCGTGTCCACTCTTTCGGAAGGGTATATCCCACAGTTACGTTCTTCAGACGAAGATAGGACATGTCTGTCAAATAGCGGGATTGGGGATAGTAGTTGTTGCAGCCGTTAGCTATACCGGATACGGTACCTCCACTATTATTTGTACCACGATAAAGACGTGGATAACGGTTGCCTTGATTTACCTCATAACCGGTAATGGCGGTATAGTCTGAATTCCAAAGCACTTTGTTATAGCTTGTTTGGTGGGAATAGATGGCTACGTCGGCATGTACCATGGCGGGAAGGTTTAGGGAAGAAGTCGTCCAGTCCTCACGTTTGCCTACACCTTGGAAGTAGAGGTCAAGGTCGATACCTTTCCACGCTCCGCCTAAATGGAAGCTGTATTCGTAGCGTGGCATAGAGTTTCCGATGACTTTCAAATCGCCGTGGTCGTCTGCTGTGCCTTTTCCACCGTCAATCTTGCCATTGCCGTCCAAATCCTTGAACTTGACGTCTCCCGGGCCGTAATGGAAATTACCGGATTCCAGTCCTGCCTGGCTTGCAATGCCGTTTGCATAATTCCATGAGCCGTCTGCATTTTGGCTGGTGAAGTCTTTTTCCTCGAAGTAACGGTCGGTTTCAAAACCGAAAATGTCACCGTAGGTTTTACCGGTGTAATAGGTGCTGAGCAGTTTGGAATCATTGTCCCACTTTGTTACTTTAGTCTTGGAGTCACCGATGTTGAAGTTGGCATATACGTCGAAGTCGCCGAAGGTATGGCGCCAGTTCAAGTTCAACTCCCATCCACGTGTACGTAAGGTACCGGCATTTTCATAAGGAGCAGAAGCACCCAGAGTGTTCGGCAATACTTGTGCCGGTGCCAGCATGTCACGATTCTCACGTTGGAACCAGTCGAAACCTATAGTCAGTTCGTCATTCAAGAGACCCAGGTCAAGACCTATATTGAGGGTGCGGATACGCTCCCAGGTCAAAGTACTTGATACCAAATCCGGCATGTTATACATGGTCAGGAGATTAGCGTTGGCATTATTGTTTTCAATCCAATAGATATAGCCGGTACTTTTATTGTTCAACCGTTGGCTTATTAATTGTTCG
>ENA-OQHK01000160-OQHK01000160.1-human-gut-metagenome-genome-assembly--contig:-NODE-160-length-12872-cov-1.902236_pt1 | contig 12872 bp, 10 predicted proteins | sample MGYA00242562_ERZ504715 | MGnify/ENA primary metagenome ERZ504715 (study PRJEB26092, sample SAMD00036445) | human gut metagenome | host: Homo sapiens | study: EMG produced TPA metagenomics assembly of...
AGCTTGGCGATTACATCGATATCGGTCAGCGAATTGAACTTGAGCAGGATGTAGCCGTCCTTGCCTTTGGCAATCTGTTCGTCCATCAGCGCCAGAATGTTGTTTTTCAGGCTGGTCGGCGCGACGAACAGGCGGCTGTAGTGTCCGGACAGGTTGCCGAGCGCCATGTTGTTGAAGAACGCGCCTGCGTCCTGACCGATGCGTTCATCCGCCGTGATGAGCGACACGTCTGTGTACTGCTTGGCGGTTTTCTCGTTGTAGTTGCCGGTGCCGATCTGGGTGATGTAGCTGTAGCCCTGCGGGCCCTTCTTTGTGATGAGGGTCAGCTTGGAGTGCACCTTGTAATCATCAAAGCCATAGAGAATGGTACAGCCAGCCTCTTCCAGCTGCTTGGACCAGTCGATGTTGTTCTGCTCGTCAAAGCGGGCACGCAGCTCTACCAGAGCCACCACTTCCTTGCCGTTTTCGGCGGCTTCGATCAGGGCCTGCACGATCTGGGATTCCCGCGCCATCCGGTAAAGGGTCATCTTGATGGAGATGACGTCCGGGTCCTGTGCGGCCTTTTTGAGCATGGCGATAAAGGGGCGGATGGACTGGTACGGGTAGCTGAGCAGCACGTCATGCTTCTGTACCTCGGCAGCCAGATCATAATCCGGCGGCGGCAGCATGGGGCGCGCGGGGGTGTAGAACAGTGCCGGGTGACCCTCGGCCTCCATGCGGCCGGAAAGCTTGAAGAAGAAGCTCAGATCCAGCGGGCTCTTTTGCAAGAACACCCGCTTGCGGGTCAGTTCCAGACGGCTGCACAGCAGCCGCTCCACCTCCGGTGCGGGGGCGGGAGTGATCTGCAAACGGACAGCGGCCAGCTTGCGGCGGCGCCGGAGCAGCTCGGTCATGATCTCACGGTAATCGATATCGTGATCCATCATGCCCTCTTTTACGTCGATATCTGCGTTGCGGGTGACCCGGAACAGGCATTTTTCCTGAATAGAATCCTTGCCGAAGATGCTGGACGCATAGTGCAGTACCAGCTCCTCAGTGAGGGCAAACTGCACAGCGCCGTCCTTTTTGATGAAGTGCAGCCGCTCCATCTGGCTGGAGATGGGCACGATGCCAAGGCTCTGCTCCTGCGTGTGCTTTTCCTTGAGCAGCACGCCAAGATAGATCTCCTTGTTGCGCAAAAACGGGAACGGGTGGCGGTTATCCACGATCTGCGGGCTGAGGATGGGGAATAGTTCGGACTGGAAGTATTTTTTCCAGAGATGCTCTTCCTCCTTGGTCAGGTGGTCGAAATCCACCTTATGGTAGGCGTTCTCTGCCAAATTTTCCAGCGCTTTTGCGTAGAATTTATCGCATTCTTCTTGCAGCTGCGCCGTTTTGGGCATAATGGCGGCAAGCTGCTCGGCGGCAGTCATGTTGGTCTTGTTTTCCCGCTTTTCCTTTTTGGTCTTGCTCTGCTCAAGGTTTGCGCGCTCCTGCAAGGAGCCCACGCGCACCATGAAAAACTCGTCCAGATTGGAGCCGTAAATTGCCAGAAACTTGATCCGCTCGCCCAGCGGGACATTCTTGTCCTTGCCCAGCGCCAGAACGCGGCGGTTGAAATCCAGCCAGCTCAGTTCGCGGTTGATAAAGATCGATTCGTCACTCATAACAATAAATCTCCGTATTTCCTCTTTGACCAAGGCAGCAAGCGGGCTACACCCTAGCGGACATACGCCTGCCCTGCCCATGAATCCACCATTGCTTGGGTAATGCCCGGCACCTGTGCCGCATCCTCCACCTGTGCAAACGGGCCGTGCTGCGCCCGGTAGTCCAGAATGGCCTGTGCATTGTGGGGGCCGACACCGGGCAGGGTGCACAAAGCGTCTGCATCGGCTGTGTTCAGTTCCACCTGCGTATACGCTGCCAGCTCCTTTGTGTCCGGCAGTGTCTGCGGCGTTTGCGCTTGCAGCGGCACTGCAAACCGGAACGCCAGCACAGCACAGACCCCTGCGGCGGCAAGACACAGCGAGCAGGAACAGCTCCTCGCGGCGTTTTTTGTTTTGCATAGGCTTCTTCTCCCATTCTACCTGATTTTTTGCTAAAAAGAAAGCCCTCTGCAGAAAAATTGCAGAGGACCTTGCATAAGTTTTACACAGATTTTTCAGCGGCACGCACCATGCGGTACAAAACCTCCACGGCAGCGCCACCGGCGGCATCCGTCAGGGTGACCTGCCCGGCGGCAAGGCGCAGTTCTGCCGGGGCATCGGCAGCCACGGCGCTGTGCTCCACAGCCTGCACCAGTTCCAGCATGGGCTGACCGCCCGCCAGCGCCAGAACCTGCTCTGCACCCACCTGCGCCATGGTGCAGACGGTGTCCAGCATTTCCCGTCCGGAGATCCGCTTGGGGGGTGAGGACAAGGGTGTCCGGGGCAATGCGCTCACCCAGCAGGGCAACACGATCCCCGATGGCCTTTTCTGCCAACGAGATCAGGGGCACAGCTTGCTGTCCTGATACAGCAACACCCGCAGCACCTGCTCGGGGCGGATGTCGGCGGCGTTCGCCAGCAGATACGGAGTCCACTCCTGCCGCAGATGGCGCTCCAGTGCATTGCTCATGCGCAGCACCCGGGTGGTGCCGTCCTGCATCTGCACGGCAACGCCCACACCGGGGGTGTCCGGCAGGCAGGCAAAAAGCTCCTGCTGCTGGGCAAAGCTGCACAGAGGCACCCGGTTGCCGTCGGCATAGTGGTAGGCCATGGTGCCGCCGCACACCAGCGCAGGCGCAGCCAGACGCACGCTGCCCAAAATAGAGCGTACCGCGCGCGGAGAGCGCTGCGAAAAAACGGTCAGTCTGCCGCCGCGGCTGCTGAACAGCTGCAAAACGTCCCGCACCACCTGGGTCAGATTGCCATCCTCGCCCAGCAGCAGGTTATCCAGATCACAGAGCACCAGAGTGGATGCCAGAGAATCGTTCATGTGTTTTTCCTCCTGAGTGTTGCGAGAAATGGGTAAAATAGTCCGGCAGCTCGGAATCAAACCGCAGCTGCTCCCCGGTGATGGGGTGGACAAAACCCAGCGTTTTGGCGTGCAGACACTGCCCGTGCAGGCTGGTGATGCAGTTGTGGGGGCCGTACACCGGGTCCCCTGCTACCGGGTGGTGAATGGAGGCCATGTGTACACGGATCTGATGGGTGCGGCCGGTCTTTAGGCGACATTCCAGCAGGGTGAACTCCCCCAGCCGCTCCAGCACCTTATAGCCGGTGTAGGCATACTTGGTGTGGGGCTCGGTGGCCGGGTAGACCGCCATTTTTTTGCGGTCGATCTTGCTGCGGCCGAGGTTTGCTTCCACAAAGCCCTCGTCCTGCGCAAAGCCGCCGTAAACTACCGTCTGGTAGGCGCGCTCCACGCTGTGCACTGCCATCTGCTGGGAAAGGCCGATGTGGGTGGCGTCGTCCTTTGCCACCACCAGCAGGCCGCTGGTGTCCTTATCGATGCGGTGGACGATGCCGGGGCGGATCTCACCGCCAATGCCGGAAAGGCTGCCCTTGCAGTGCCAGAGCAGAGCGTTGACCAAGGTGCCGTCCGGGTTGCCGGGAGCCGGGTGGACGACCATCCCTTTGGGCTTGTTGACCACCAGAAGGTGTGCATCCTCATAGATGATGTCCAGCGGGATCTCCTGCGGTACAGCCTCGATGGGCTTTGCGTCGGGGATCTCCAGTAGGATGATATCCCCTGCCTTGAGCTTCAGGCTCTTGGCCGGGGCCTTGCCGTTGCAGAGCACATGGCCCTCAGCCACAAGGCCCTGCAGGGCACTGCGGGAAAGGCCGGTGTCCTCGCCGCTCAGAAAGCGGTCGATGCGCTGGCCTGCGCCCTCGGCTTCTACGATGTATTCACGCTGCTCCATGGCTTACTGCTCCTTCGGGCCCTTTTTCGTATCCTCGTGCAGCTCCTCCAGGAAAATGACCAGCACCCAGAGTGCCACACCAACGCAGACACAGATATCTGCAAAATTGAACACTGCGAACCGCATGAACAGCAGGTTGATGTAATCCACCACCTCGCCGTTCAGCACACGATCGATCAGGTTGCCGATGCCGCCGCCCAGCACCAGGATGAGTGCGGCCTGCTGCAGACGGTTGTTCCGGCTGCGGAAGAACAGCCAATAAGCAACCAGCAGCAATGCTGCGCTGGTTGCAACGATCAAAAACAGCTGCTTGCCGCTGAGCAGGCTGAATGCCATGCCCTGGTTGAGCACGAACCGCAGCTCCACCACATGGGGGATCAGCGGCATTGCGCCCACCGGCTGCAAAGCGCTGACAGCCCAGAACTTGATGGCCTGATCGAGGCCGACCAGCGCCGCAACGCACAGCAGATTGAAGATCACAAATGCCATAAAAATACTCCCAACGGCGGCATGCTGCCGCCTGTGTTCTGATACCAAAAAGCGGCGCTCCCTGCTCGAAAGGAGCGCCGCAGCGTTTAATTCAGGAAGGCTTATGCTTCCACCACGCTTGCGCAGCGTGCGCAGAGGGTGGGATGTGCGGCGTGGGTGCCGATGTCTGCGGAATACTTCCAGCAGCGTTCGCACTTTTCGCCGGTGGCATGTGCAGCAGCAACGCCCAGACCCTCAACAGCGGAGGCAGAACCACCCTCGCCCTTGACCAGCTCCACATGGGAGACGATCATCAGGTCAGCCAGCTCGTCCATGGGAATGCTGTTCAGCAGGTCATAGACGGCATCATTGCAGTACAGGGTAACGGAAGCTTCCAGAGAAGCACCGATGGTCTTTTCTGCACGGGCCTGCTCCAGCACCTTCTTGACCTCGTCACGGACAGCAATGAGCTGTGCCCACTTGGCCTTGAAGGCATCGTCTGCAGCGTACTGGCCTGCCTTGGGCATTGCCTCGAACACAACGTACTTGTTCATGCCTTCGGTACTTGGGCACGGAAGGTCCCAGATCTCCTGGCTGGTGAAGCAGAGGATGGGGGCAATGATCTTGTCCAGAGCGACCAGGATCTTGTACATGGTGGTCTGGGCAGCCTTGCGGCCCACACCGTTGGTGCAGTACAGGCGGTCTTTCGTCACATCCAGGTAGAAGTTGGACATGGCAACAACGCAGAAGTTGTAGACGGCGTGATAGACCTTGTTGAAGTCATACACATCGTAACCAGCCTTGGCATTCACGATCAGGTCATCCAGAGCAGCCAGTGCCCAGCGGTCGATCTCCTGCAGCTGGTCATCTGCCACACAATCGGTGTTGGGGTCAAAGCCGTCCAGATTGCCCAGAATGAAGCGGGCGGTGTTGCGGATCTTACGGTAAGCTTCGCTGAGCTGCTTGAAGATGTTCTTGCCAGCGCGCACGTCCACGGTGTAGTCGGAAGAAGCCACCCACAGGCGGATGATATCGGCACCGTAGTCCTTGATGATCTCGCTGGGCTCCACGCCGTTGCCGGCGCTCTTGTGCATCTGCTTGCCCTGCTCGTCCACAACCCAGCCGTGGCACAGCACGGACTTATAGGGTGCGCAGCCCTTGCTTGCAACGCTGGTCAGCAGGCTGGACTGGAACCAGCCGCGGAACTGGTCGCCGCCTTCCATATACATATCGGCGGGGAAACGCAGCTCGGGACGCTCGTCCAGCACGGCGGCGTGGGTGGAGCCGGAGTCGAACCAGACGTCCATGATGTCGGTGTCCTTCTCCCACTCGGAAGCGCCGCACTTTTCGCACACTTCACCTGCGGGGATGATCTGCTCGGCATCGTACTTATACCATGCGTCAGAGCCTTCCTTGCGGAACAGGGCGCTGACAGCCTTGATGGTAGCATCGGTAATGTGGTAGGTGCCGCACTTCTTGCAGTAGAAGGCGGGGATGGGCACACCCCAAGTGCGCTGGCGGCTGATGCACCAGTCGTTGCGGTCGCGCACCATGCCGGTCATGCGGTCGTGACCCCAATCCGGCATCCAAGTGACGGTATCAATGGCCTTGTACACGTCCTCGCGGAACTTGGCAATGGAGCAGAACCACTGCTCGGTAGCGCGGAAGATGATGGGGTTGTGGCAGCGCCAGCAGTGGGGGTACTGGTGCTTGATGTGCACCTGACCCATCACAGCACCGGAAGCAGTCAGGTCGGCCAGAATGGTCTTGTTGGCTGCCCACACGCGCTGCCCAGCGTACTTGCCAGCCAGCTCGGTCAGGTAACCGCCGTCGTCCACAGGCACGGTGATGGGCACCTGCGGATACTTCTGGCAGACGTTGAAGTCGTCCACGCCGTGGCCGCCTGCGGTGTGCACGCAGCCGGAACCGCTTTCCAGCGTGACGTGGTCGCCCAGAATGACCCAGCCCTCCTTGGGCAGGTAGACGTGGTTGTAGCGCATCAGCTCGAACTCAGCGCCGGAAACAGGCTCGCCCACGATCTCGTAGTTCTCGATGTGGCAGGCGTCCATGACGCTCTTGACCAGCTCGGTGGCCATGATGTGGTACTCCTCGCCGATCTTGACGAAGGAATACTCGAACTGACCGTTCAGGCAGATAGCCTCGTTGGCGGGCAGGGTCCAGGTGGTGGTGGTCCAGATGACGAAGTAGGTCTTATCCATGGGGATGCCGTACTTTGCCAGCACACCGTTGGGATCCTGCGAGACGTGGAAGCGCACAAAGATAGAATCGCAGTCGTCCTCACCGTACTCGATCTCGGCTTCTGCCAGCGCGGTGCGGCAGTCCGGGCACCAGTACACGGGCTTGAGGCCCTTGTAGATGTAGCCCTTCTTGGCCATCTCGCCAAAGATCTCGATCTGACGCGCTTCAAACTCAGGCTTCAGGGTCAGGTAGGGGTGCTCGAAGTCACCGATAACGCCCAGACGCTTGAACTGGTCGCTCATGATGTCGATATGCTCAGTGGCAAACTTTTCACAGATCTGACGCAGCTCCAGCTTGGAGATGTCCTTCTTCTTGTCACCCACCGAGGACAGAGCCTTCAGCTCAATGGGCAGGCCGTGGGTATCAAAGCCGGGCACATAGGGAGCCTGATAGCCCTCCATGTTCTTTTCGCGGATGATGATATCCTTGATGATCTTGTTCAGGGCAGTGCCCATGTGGATGTTGCCGTTTGCATACGGAGGGCCGTCGTGCAGAATGAACTGGGGCTTGCCCTCATTGTGCTTCATGAGCTGGTTGTACAGGTCGTTGTCGTCCCAATCCTTGAGCATGACCGGTTCCTTTTTGGGCAGGCCGGCACGCATCTCGAACAGGGTCTTGGGCAGATTCAACGTACTGTCGTACTGCGATTTGTTCTTAGCCAATGGTTTACACTCTCCTCTATTTTTGCGTTGGGTGCCTTACTCGCTGAACTTGACGCCCTGAAAAGCATCATAGTCCGGCTCGTCCGGCTTCATATCAGCAGGAGCGGGTCCAGCTTGAGCTGGCTTTCGTCCTTTGCCCAGAAATCCTCGCTGCTGTCAGCCGCCTTGTCGTCATCGGCAGGGGCGGCAGGTTCGGTGGTTTTGGTCGTTTCGGCAGGCTGCTCGGCCGGAGCTGCTGCAGCGTCGGCTGCGGGGGCAGCATCAGGCTGTGCGGCGGGCTGCTCTGCGGCAGTCTCCTGCGCAGGCTCTGCGTCCTGTGCGGGGGCGTCCTGTGCAGCTTCCTTGGTTTCCTTCTGGAACTCCGGCAGACGGCTCAAAGACTCCACATGGCTGCGGTACAAATTGAGCACATCGGCCTTGAAGCGTGTGACCTCCAGACGGACGCGGTCGTACTCCCGTTCCTCCGCCATACGCTTCTCATTAGCTTCGTTCTCGATCTCGTCTGCGCGGTCGCTTGCCTTTTGCAGCAGCTCGTTGGCATCGCGGATGATATCGTCGCCCCGCAGATTTGCGCGGTGGATGATCTCCTCAGCCTTCTGGTTTGCTTCGCGGATCACGTTTTCGCCCATGCGCTGAGCATTGATCAGCGCACTCTTGAGCATATCGCCGTCAGCCTCAAAGCTTTGCAGCTCGCCCTTGAGCTTCTGGTTCTCTGCGGTCAGATCTGCGATCTGCTTGCGCAGCTGCTCTGCCTGCGCATCGTTCTGCTGCAGCTGCTCCTCGACCTTGTCCAGAAAACGGTCCACGTCCTCTGTACGGTAGCCGCGGAGGTTTTTTTCAAATTGTACAGAGCGGACATCCTGCGGAGTCAGCATAGTCATTTCCTCCCATAGCTTTTAATATTGAAAGAACTCAATGATCGAACGATCTTTTTTACTTTTCCCGGGCAATGCGGTCAGCCGGAAGCGGCCCTTGCCGCGCACGGTGAACACATCCTGCTCGTATACGGGGGCATGGGGCTTTTCTACCGGCAGATGGTTGATCTCTACCCTGCCCGCTTCGATCAGCTCCGCAGCAGTACCGCGGCTGACGTGCAGCATGGCAGAAAGCACCGCGTCCAGCCGCAGGGAGGACACGGTGGCAGTGAGCAGCTGCCGCTCCGGCGCCGGGAAAGCCGGGATCTCTTCCGGCTCCAAAAGACGGGTGGACACCTCGGTGCGCCCCGCCTGGCACAGCTCCCGGCAGATAAGCTTTGCCGCCGGCTCCAGCGCGAACACATAGGCTGTGCCCGGCGCATCGGCGGGCAGCAGGATATCGCCCAGTGCTTCGCGCTTGAGGGCAAGCCCCATCAGGCTGCCCAGATAGTCCTTGTGCGCCGGAAGCGCCGCACCGGGCAGCGCCCGGCACTGCAGCTGTACGCAGCGCACCGGACACTCGCCGTAGCTGTACTCCGGTTCCAGACAAAGCACCCGGCGCTCGGCTTCGGGCCAGCCGCCGTCAAAACGCCAGCCGTCCCGCACACCGGCACGCCCCAGTGCCGCCCGGGCAAGATCCTGTTCCCGGTCGCTGAGGAATGCAGAGCACCGGGCTATGCCGCGGGAAAAAGCCGCATCGGCAAGATCCTCGATATGCCGCATAAGGTAGCGTTCCTCATCATTGCGGGCGGGCACAAAACCCCGCACCGCACCGGTTGCCGGATCAATAGAATGCGCCATTGTTCTCCAGCTCGTCCAGCAGATCGCCCATGATATCTACGTTGTACGGGGTAATGATAAAGGTGCTGTTGGCTACGCGCTTGATCTGGCCGTTGTTGGCATAGGCCACGCCGGACAAAAAAGTCTACCAGACGGCGGGAGACCTCCTTGTTGGTGGACTCCAGGTTCAGCACCACGGTACGCTTGTTGTTCAGATGGTCGGCAATGGTGCTGGCATCCTCGAACCGCTCGGGCTTGACCAGAACCACCTTGAGCTGGGTGGTGGCATGGATGTTGACCACCTTGTTCTTCTTGCTGGTCGCCCTCGGCAGGCTCCTCGGTCTCTTCGTCCATCCCGATGCCAACGCCGCTGTTGTTGTTCACCATCTGGGGGCCGTCATCGATGTACTGGTCCTCGTACTCGTCCCCTTCGCCCATCAGGCCCTTCTTAATGCTATCCAGCAAAGACATAATTATCTGCTCCTTTCATTCGGGCAGCGCCCGGCTGCCTGGCGTTCTTTGCAAAAAGAATGCAAATAGCTTTTACTATTATCTGATTTTTTTCAGCAGATGTCAATAACTACAAAAGTTTTCCGTCATATAAATTTTGTCCGGAGACGATTATTTCGTCATAAAGCCTTACCTGACTGACAGAACCGTCCGTTCCCTTGGGCAAAACAAGGATGTAATCGTCTTCCGAGATCAGCGGATGGTCGGCATCCACCGGGTCAATCTTGCAGAAACGGGCGATGTTGCCGTACTTGACGTACACGCCGGGAATATAGTTTTCGCCCTGCGTCTCGGCCTCGGTGCCGTCCTCCTTGAGGTAGTGCACCGCTGCGGCGGGAACCCGCAGGCCGGTGCTCTCGCCGGTGCTGATGCGTGCGCGGGCGTGGTTGAGGCACAGCACATCGCCGTTGATGGAGTTGCATTGCAGCACAAAGCGGGCAATATCCTGCTCTGCATCAATGGTCACCTCGGCGACAGTGGCGCGCAAGGCAGCATCGCTCTGGCCGGGGAAGCTGATTTCCACCGCCGTGCGCAGGGGCTTACCGTCCGCGCCCAGCCAGCTTTTCGGCCTGCTTTGCGGAGCACACCCCCGGCGTACTGCCAGCTGAACCCGGCCACCAGGCTTACCTACACAGCCATCCAGCGGCATCTCGGGGTCAGAGTCCAGATAGGCTTTAAGCTGCTCCGGGCTCTGCGCCAGAATGTCCGCAGCACCGGCATTCAGCCGTCCGCTGCTGGCAGCTCGGACAAAGTAGCCGGTAGTGGGGGCGGCGATCTGGGTGGGGTTGCCCAGCTGTGCCTGCACGGTCTGTGCCTGCTGGGCAAGCAGCGCGATCTGATCCGCAAAGCCGGCGGTATCGCCGGTGGTGATCCACAGCTTGTTCTGCGCCAGCAAATAGGCATCGGTGCTTTCGTCCACATCGCTGTATTGGGCGGTGTCCAGTGCGTCCAGCAGGTCATACAGCGCACCGGAGCGCTCCTTGAGCAAGCCGTCCAGCTGGGTGGCTGCGGTGTTCTGGGAGCGCTGCAACAGGTCGATCTGGCTGGTGAGCTGGGTCAGCTGCTGGCGCAGCACCGCCTGATTGGCATCGGTATACAGCTCTGCAACGGCAGTGCCTGCCGACACCCGCTCGCCGTCCGCAACAAGGTAACCCAGATTGCCGCTGCCGGAAATGCAGGTCTCGTCAAACAGCAGCACGCCGTCCGCTTCAATGGTATCGGAGATGGTGATGGGCAGCGCCGTTTCGTAGACGTTCTGGGGGAAAAGGATGTGCGCCGCCTGCCAGCAGACATACGCTGCCGCCGCCAGCAAAAAGGTGGCCAGCACAGCCGCCAGCGTGGTAAGCGCAGAAAACTTGTGGCGCGGTTCCTGAGGGGTTTCCGGCATAAGGATCATCCTTTCAATAAAAAGTCTTGGGTCAGGCGCAAAGCGGTCTGTCGCACGTCCGCCGCCCCGGCGTCCAGCCATGTAACCCCGTCCATGTGGCGGAACCATGTCAGCTGGCGCTTGGCGTAGTTGCGGGAGGCCTGTTTGAGCTTTTCAGTGCAGACCTCAAGCGTGGCGGTCTGCTGGAAATACGGAAAAAAATCTTTATAGCCGATGGCCTGTGCGGCGGTGCGGAAGGCTTCGCGGTTATGCCAGACGTATTCTGCCTCGGCCAAAAGCCCGGCCTCCAGCATTTTGTCCACCCGCAGGTCGATGCGGCGGTACAGCGCTGCGCGGTCCGGGAAATCCAGCCCCAGCACAAGGCTGCGGTAGGGGCGCTCCGGCGGCAGCGAATCGGCCTTTTGTTCGCTGAGACGCTTGCCAGTGGCGCGGTAGTGTTCCAGCGCCCGCAGCACCCGTACCTTATTATTGGGGTGGATGGCAGCGGCGGCTTCCGGGTCCACGGCTTGCAGTTTTGCGTACATGGCTTCCGGGCCGTTGGCTTCCAGTTCAGCGGTCAGCTGCTCGCGCAGACCATCCGGGGCTTTTTCGGCGGTGAAGCGCACCCCGTACAAAAGGCTCTGCACATACAGTCCGGTGCCGCCTACCAGCAGCGGCAGATGCCCCCGGGCAGTGATATCCTGGATATACTCCCCTGCCAGCGCGGTAGAAATCCGCCACGCTGAAGGTCTTTTCCGGGGTGAGGATGTCCACGCCGTGGTGCGGGATGCCGCAGGTCTCCTGCGGGGTGACCTTAGCGGTGCCCACATCCAGACCTTTGTAGATCTGCATGGAGTCGGCACTGATGACCTCGCCGGAGAACTGCTGCGCCAGCGCAACGCCCAGCGCGGTCTTGCCGGTGGCGGTGGGGCCTACCACAGCCACCACGGCAGGTTTTGCATTATACGATGCGTCCAAACTGCTTTTCCAACTCCTTTCGGGTAAGCTTGAGCACGCAGGGACGGCCATGGGGGCAGAAGGGCGGCACCTCGCCGGAAAGGATCTTCTCGGCCAGTGCCATCAGCTCCTGCGGGGAGGACTTATCCCCCGCCTTGATGGCGGCGCGGCAGGAGATGGAGTGCAGCACCCACTCGGTGTGCTCGTTCAGCGCGTCCCGGCTGCCCTTGAGCAGGCGGTCGGCGATCTCTACCAATAGATCCTCGGCATTCTGCGGCTCTACGTCCGCAGGCACAGCGCGCAATAGCACCGTACTGCCGCCAAAGTCCGCCACATCCAGCCCGGCGTTTCCAGCAGGGCTGATTTTCCAGCAGCGCCTGCTTTCCTCTGCAGAGAGGTCGATGGCGGCGGGCTGCAACAACAGCTGGCTGGGCACGTTGCCGTAGTTCGCGGCCAGCTTTCGTACAGCTGACGCTCGTGGGCGGCGTGCTTATCGATCAGACACAGCTCGTCTCCCCGCTCCGCCAGAATATAGGTGCGGAAAACCTCGCCCACATACCGCAGCGGCTCTTCCCCCTGCGGTACATCAAAGCCCAGCTGTTCCGGCTGCTCGGACTGCACCGGCTCCTCCGGCTGATAGGGCACCGTTGCAGCTTCGATCTCCGGGGCGGCAGGCACGGTGTTCCATGCTGCCATATGATCCAGCGGCGGGTCGGCTGCGGCGTCCGTCTCCGGGCGCACATCCAGCTGTGTTTCAGCAGCAGCAGCCCGGAAGGGCTGCGGTGCGGTCTGGACTTTTGTTGCATCTGCTTTTTCCGGGCTGTGGAGGGTGACCACCGGGTCCAGAATGTCCTCTGCGGGGGCAGACTGCCGCCACGAAGGCACAGCCGCCGCGCGGGCAGGCGGTGCGGGCTGTACCGGCGGGGTGTCTGCCGTAAAAGACGGGGTTTTCACCGGTGCAGCGGCAGGGCGCGGCGGCTGCGGGGCTTGCCAGCGCTGCGCGGGCAGCGTGCCGGGGTCTGCCTGACCCGGAATGACGGCGGAAAGTCCTGTAAAGTGATTATTCTTTACAG
>ENA-OQHK01000161-OQHK01000161.1-human-gut-metagenome-genome-assembly--contig:-NODE-161-length-12838-cov-3.254819_pt1 | contig 12838 bp, 11 predicted proteins | sample MGYA00242562_ERZ504715 | MGnify/ENA primary metagenome ERZ504715 (study PRJEB26092, sample SAMD00036445) | human gut metagenome | host: Homo sapiens | study: EMG produced TPA metagenomics assembly of...
GTGTTTTGCTATATATTCCTCCATAGCTCAGTCGGTAGAGCGCATGACTGTTAATCATGATGTCACTGGTTCGAGCCCAGTTGGGGGAGCCATAACAGAGTAGTCTTTTGACTACTCTGTTTTTTTAGGCTCAATTTCAATAGTTGGGGTAACCCGAAAAATAGAATATATGATAATTACAAGCGGCAGAGAATTATTCTGTCGCTTGTTTTGTTGTAGAATTAATATGTTTATGAACATACGCCTGACTATAAATCTTAAAATATCACCGCGGGCATGGTGCTAAACTTTTTAATCTATCATTTATTACATTGACATTTTCAACCATACAATAGACAATAATACATATATATGTTATGATAATCATATAACTAATTCTAAATGAGGAATACATAATGGTAAAACGATCATATTATTCAAATGACATTCAAAGTTTCCTAAATCAAGATAATTACAGTATATTTGGCGAAATAACAACGAATGACCAGTTTTCTGCTGAGGGCTTACAAAAGAATACTTGGAATAGAGAAATTGAAATTTTGAAGCGAGAGTTATCTCAGTTTTTAGATGGACATATTATATTTGAATATACTATTCCACGAATAGGTAATCGAATTGATAATATTGTTATTTATAAAGGAATAATTTTTCTGTTAGAATTTAAAGTTGGTGAAAAGAAATACCCTTCATATGCTATTGAACAAGTAACTGACTATGCTTTTGATTTAAGTTGTTTTCACAAAGAAAGTCATAACAGACTTTTAGTTCCAATTTTAATTTCTACTAAGGCTCACAGCGTAAAACAAGAAATTCGGATTTCAAAAGATAATGTTTTAGAAACGATTTGTTGCAACGAATACGAAATTGCCAAATACATAACAGAAGTTTCTTTAAAATTTATTCAGGATGAAATAATACCTGATGATTGGATTAACTCACTTTATATGCCAACACCGACGATTGTAGAGGCTGCACAGGCCTTGTATCTCGGTCACAATGTTGAAGATATTTCGAGAAATGATGCAAGTGCGAAAAATCTTAATCAAACTACTAAAGCGATCAATAAAATTATAGATTATAGCAAAGCTCATAACAGAAAATCAATTTGTTTTATTACAGGTGTTCCGGGTGCAGGAAAAACTCTTGCAGGTCTTAATATAGCTGTAGAAAGGCAGAAAATAGCTGATGATGAACATGCTGTATTTCTCTCGGGCAATGGACCACTTGTTGATGTTTTACAAGAAGCACTTGCTCGTGATGATGCAAAGAGAAATCATATTTCAAGAAAAGAAGCTTCCAGAAAAGTAAAAGAATTTATACAAATTATTCATCATTTTAGAGACGACGCAATATCTGTTGATACTCCTCCTGTTGAAAAAGTTGCAATTTTCGATGAAGCTCAACGAGCTTGGGACGAACAAAATTTGACTGATTTTATGAAAAAGAAGAAACATATTGAAGATTTTAATATGTCAGAACCTGAATTCCTGATTAGTATATTAAACCGTCACAATGACTGGGCAACAATAATATGTTTAATCGGTGGCGGTCAAGAAATCAATAAGGGTGAATCGGCCGGTATTTATGGATGGTTTGATTCTTTGAGAAATAATTATCCAAACTGGGACGTTTATGTTTCAGATAAAATCACTGATGACGAATATTCCAAAGGGCATAATTTTGCCGAAATGACGAAAAATATGAATGTAAACATAATTGAAGATTTGCACTTAGCCGTTTCGTTACGTTCATTCAGAAGTGAAAATGTTTCAAATTTTGTAAAGGCTCTTCTTGATGTGGATATTGATACTGCTAAAAGATTGTATGAGCAGTTTAACAATGATTATCCTGTCTTTGTGACTCGAAATCTACACAAAGCAAAACTATGGGTTAGAAGTCAGGCAAAAGGATCGCAAAGATATGGGCTTACTGCAAGCTCCGGTGCAAAAAGACTCAGAAAATACGGTATATGGGTTCAAAATAAAATTGAAGCCACGAATTGGTTTTTAAACGGTAAAAACGATGTTCGTTCATCCTTTCATTTAGAGGAAACTGCAACAGAATTTGATATTCAAGGTCTTGAACTTGATTGGACAATTGTTTGTTGGGATGCAGATTTAAGATTTGAAAATGGTGATTTCAAACATCTGAAATTTGTTGGCACAAAATGGCAAAATATAAAATCTGCAGATAATATCCTTTATTTAAAAAACGCTTATAGAGTCCTCCTGACGAGGGCAAGACAGGGATTTGTTATTTTTGTACCGACAGGTGATGAAACTGACATGACCGCAAAACCGGAATATTATGACGGAATTTACCGGTATTTGAAAAGTGTAGGAATCAAAGAATTGGAATAACATTATCGTTCAGAAGCTGAATTTGAAGTAAATAATATAAGATACTCACGAAAAAGGAATGTTTAGGCGCTACTTTATCATACTGACCTGTTGAGATTACTACGGGAGTAGCCTGACAATTTAAATCAAGGAGACCGCCGAGAATTTTGTGTTTTGAGAATAATAGTCCGTTCTGTGCCTGCTTAACCTTATCCTGCCAGTCGGTGTCATAACCCTCAAGATTTGCATTTGCACTTGCAAGCTGATTTGATACATCATCGTACTTGTCCTTTTCGACATACTGACCGCCTGCAAGGTTGTCGAGCTTAACATCTGCCGCATTGTTTACCTTTTCTGCAAACTGTTCAAATGTCAAAGCTTCGCCGCCAAACAGGGCTTTTAAAATTTCCATTAAGTCCATTTGTTTGCTCCTTTCAATTTATTAGCAATTGTGTGTATGCTCAGATATTTGAGCAATATTAAAAGCCCCCGAAATTCGGGAGCTTATAACCATAATCTGTAATTTTCGGGATAAAAGTAAAAGGGATGTTTCAAACACCCCTTTAATACCCGTTTAAATTCGTTTAATTTTGTTTTAATCAAATCAACTATGTAACTTTACCTTTCAGTAATTAAAGCCGATACAAGGCAAATAAAACTATTCTTCTTTTTTCTCGAAGCCAATACCATTGTTGCACTCTTTCATCTCTTTTACTTTACCAAATTTAAAGTCCAATGGGATTCCGTCAGGAAAAGCATCACAACAAGGTATCCAACCGTCTAACAATTTATCTCTTTGATGTTTACATTCAAAACAATCTGAAATACAAATCATTAGTATTTCCTCCCAATATATTTTTCATAGAATTGCATCCATTCTTTTGATACTTTAACACCACATTTTCTTAGAACTTCTAATTCCGCAAGTGCTTCCGCACCATCATCATAAGCAATAATACTGATACCTTCTATGTGAATTTTTGACAGTTCATCATATAGTTTTTTGACATCTTCGGATCTCATTCCGAAAATTGTCTTTGCGTGTCCACTTTCATGCCACACTGCTTCTTCTAATGTGTTTGCTATAGATAGTTTTGAATTTGCAAATATTTGATTGATTTTATCAAGAGTTTTTCCAGAAAGTATATCTGTGTTTAAAGACAATTGTGACAATCCGTTTGATAAAGGTTCAATTTGTAAAACAGGAGTTCCTTTATCATTTTTGGGTAAACTTTTTGCAACAATTTCACTAATGATGAATCCACCCTCAGATTCACATTTTGACATGGTGTCAATTATAACCTTACTCACTTCAGCGTTAAAATTTTTTTCGTATGTAACGACTTCAAAATCATCAATATCTATGCTTTTAATTATACTATTTTCAGCGGATTTTGCAACAGTTTTCTTCTTTCTCCACACCGCTTTTTGAGCCGTACTTCTGCCAAATCCGTAAGTCTGTGAGCGTGAATTATCTTTGAGTAATCCTGTTTTTTTACAAAAGCTATTCAGTTCTGACTCCTGCCGTTTCAACTTGCTTGAATAGTGGCTGAAATTTTTTTCTAACTTTTGTAACAGTTCTTCATCAGAGAGGTTATTCAAAGCCTCATCACAAGCGGCAAGTGTTCTTTTGGTTGCCCTGATTTTGCGTTCAAAAGCTCTTTGCTGTTGTTCTGCCTCATACAGCGTGTGCATTGAGCCGTCGGGATATTCAATGTTTTTAGCATTAAGTTCTTCGATGCCTTTGGCTGAGTACATTCGAGCAGACCCTAAGAGCTTTTCTGTAAAATATCTGTAGAGCATATTTTGTCCTCCGTTTCAGGTTTTTAAGCAATTCCTTTTAACGGATCTTGGCAAAATATGCTCTACTTTTTATTTGCAGCTCTTTTTCTGCCCTAACTTTATTATAGAGCAATATTTGAAATAGAAGGGCTTTGATGAGGGGTAAGGTTACGCACCGCAAGCAATTGGCGAGGCAGAAATCTTTTGATTTTAAAAATGTATAATACGACATACTGATAGTAGTATGTTATACTATGCAAAATATATAGAAAGTATACTGAAATTGTATAACTGAATAAAATGTACTAAAAATAAGGATAAAATAACTTAAAGATATTGAAAATAACTACAGTATGTGCTAAAATTAGACAAAAGAAAAGGATTCGGAAAACCGAATCCTCAAATCACACACTGTGATGGTTGCCTAAGCAACGGATAGAATGAATTTTTATTTGAACTCATAGTGTAAATCCAATAAGGTAATTAGATTATCTTAATAATATTACAAAATAAATACTTTGTCAATAGAAAAGGAGGAAATTTATGAAGAATTTTAATGACGATTATTATACAGGATTTGATATAGGAACGGATTCTGTCGGATATGCAGTAGCCGATACAGATTACAATCTTTGCAAATTTAAAGGCAATGCCATGTGGGGTGTTGATCTCTTTGAGGAGAGTAATTCAGCTGCCGAGAGAAGAACTCTTAGATCGGCACGAAGAAGAGGTTTGAGAAAAAGAAACCGTATTGAATGGCTGCAAATGCTTTTTGATGAGGAAATTTCTAAAGTTGATAATGCTTTTTATCAGAGATTAAAAGAAAGTTGTCTGTATCTTGATGACAAATCATCAAATGTTCCGTATGCGGTTTTTGCAGACGGTAATTACACCGATAAAGAATTCCATACAGACTACCCTACAATATATCATCTTAGAAAAGAATTGATTAAGAGTTCACAACCACACGATATAAGACTTGTATATCTTGCGTTACATCATATTATAAAACACAGAGGACATTTCTTGTTTGATAATATGGGGTCTGATTTTGAAAGTGAATCCTCGTTTGAAGCTCTTTTTGACGATTTAAAACTTTACTTAAAAGAAGAATGTGAAATTGAATTTGAGTGCAATGATTCGTTAAGATTTTCAGAAATATTAAAGGACAAAACATTGAAGAAAACTGCAAAATCGTCCGAATCGTACAAGCTTTTCGGTTACAGTAAAAGAAATAATCCATATGAAACCGCTTTGATAGATTTGATGTGTGGCAGAAAGGTTAAATTTTCCGATATGTTCGGTGATAAGTCGTTTGACAGTGAGGAAGTAAACGGTATTACCTTTGAAAGCGGTTATGACGATAATGAAAATACATACCGTGATTTGTTACAAGAAAAGTTTGAACTTATCGAAAAAGCAAAGGCGGTTTATGACTGGGCAATTCTTGCAGATATTTTGAACGGTGAAAAGTATATTTCCTTTGCTAAAGTCAAAACATACGAAGAACATAGTTCAGATTTGAAAATGCTCAAAGATTTCGTTAAAGAAAGATGTAAATCGTTATATGGCGAAATCTTTAGAATTACAAAGGACAAGCTTGATAACTATACGGCATATTGCGGAAAGTACAAAGAAAACGGCAGAAACGGTGTGATTCAGTATCGTACAAATCAGGCGGATTTCTGCAAATATCTGAAGAAAAAAGTTTGAAAAGCTTGACAAAACAGGCTATGAAGAAATGTTTGATAAGATTGAAAACGGTACATTTATGCCGAAAATTGTCGTAAAAGATAACGGCGTTATTCCTATGCAGGTGAATAGGAGTGAACTGAAAGCAATTCTGAAAAATGCTTCAACTTATCTTGAATTTCTTAATAAAAAAGATGAAAACGGAATTTCTGTAAGTGACAAGATAGTCAAAATTTTTGAATTCAGAATACCGTATTATGTAGGTCCGCTGAATAATCACAGCCTAAAATCCTGGCTTGTCAGAAGTGATGAAAAAATATATCCGTGGAATTTTGACAGTGTTGTTGACATAGAGCAATCGGCAGATAATTTTATAAATAATCTGACTTCAAAATGTACATATCTTCCAACGAAGGATGTAATACCTAAGAATTCGATTTTATACAGTGCTTTTACGGTTCTTAATGAACTGAATAATTTAAGACTTGACGGCAAAAAGCCTGATGTAAGTCTTAAACAGGCAATATTTAATGACTTGTTTATGACGCATAAAAAGGTCAGAAGAAAAGATTTGCTAAATTATCTAAAAAGCGAAAAAAGGTGTTGCTTTTGATATTACAGGTATTGACGGTGATTTTAAGTCAAGTATGCGTTCCGCAATTGAAATGTCACAGTTTAATCTGACCGACAGCGAAAAAGAGGACGCTATAAAAGCTATAACTGTATTTGGCGATGATAAAAAACTTTTAAGAAAGCGTTTAAAAAGGCAGCTCGGTTCAAAATTATCGGATGAAGATATAATGAGAATTTCTAAACTCAAATACAAGGATTGGGGAAGATTATCAAAGGAGTTTCTTACTGAAGTTTATAATGTCGATAAAAATACAGGCGAGTTGCAATTTAACATTATCCATGCACTATGGCAGACAAATGATAATCTTATGGAGCTGCTTGGCTCAAAATACGGTTTTGAACAGAGCAGACAAAACTATCTTGACGGCATTCAGACAGGGCAAAGCCTTGAGAAAATGGTGGAGAATCTCTATATTTCTCCTGCGGTAAAACGACCTGTGTATCAGTCTTTGAAAATTATGCATGAAATCAACAAAATTCAAGGTCATGCACCTAAAAAGATATTTGTTGAGATGACAAGAAAAGACGGTGTGAAAGGTGACAAAGGCCGTAAAGAGTCAAGAAAGACCAAGCTTGTAGATTTATATAAAAAATGCGGTGAGGATTCGGGCGAACTCTGGGAATCTCTTGAAAAAACACCTGATGATGAATTTAAAAGAGACAGACTGTATTTTTACTATACTCAATTCGGCAAGTGTATGTACACGGGAGAACCGATAAATCTGTCGGAATTGTACAATCAAAACATTTACGATGTAGATCACATTTTCCCGCGTTCAAAAGTTAAAGATGACAGCCTTGATAACCGTGCCCTTGTAAAGAAACAGGTTAATGCTCACAAGGATAATACATATCCGCTTGACAGCTCCATTCGTGAAAAGATGAAAGGCTTCTGGCATTTGCTTATGGATAAAGGTCTTATTAGCAAGAAAAAGTACGAGAGGCTTACAAGGGTAACTCCGCTTTCTGACAGCGAACTTTCAGATTTTATTGCAAGACAGATTGTTGAAACATCTCAATCAACAAAAGCAGTTGCGTCACTTTTTAAAGAATTGTATCCCGATACTGAAATTGTGTATGTAAAAGCGTCAACGGTTTCTGAATTCAGACACGAATATGATTTCTTAAAATGCAGAGAAGTAAACGATTTTCACCATGCAAAAGATGCCTATCTAAATATTGTTGTCGGCAATGTGTATAACGAACGCTGTACACACAACAAGTCCATATTTATTGAAGGTTTGAAAACCAAAGCTTACAGCCTGAACAAAATGTTCAGTTTTAATACACCGAACGCATGGTCAATTGATGATAATAAGTCAATCAAAATTGTCAGAAAGACTATGAACAAGAACAATATCCGCTTCACAAGGTATGCTTTAACAAGAAACGGCGGACTCTTCAAGATGAATCCTCTTAAAAAAGGAAGCGGTCAGGTTTCGCTAAAACAGAACTCTCCGCTTTCGGATATCAGTAAATACGGCGGATATGACAAGCCGACATCTTCGTACTTTTCATTTGTTAAATACGAGGGTAAAAAGGGCAAAGAAATGCGTCAGCTTGTTGCAATTGATTCTTACATTAAAGCTCAGTATGAAGCAAACCCTGAAAAATATCTGAGTGAAACTCTTGGCTTGAAAAATCCTGTGGTTCTGATTCCCGTTGTAAAATATAATGCCTGCATTGAAATTGACGGTTTCAGAATGCACATAAGCAGTAAGTCAAATGGCGGCAAAAAAATTGTATACAAACCTGCTATGCAATTAACGGTTAGCTATGATACAGAAAAATATATCAGAAATGTCGTTAAGTTAAATTCCATGCCTGAAAATTACAATATTACAGAGCGTGACAAAGTGAGTGCCGATGAGAATTTGAAGTTGTTTGATATTCTAATTTTTAAAATGACAGAAACAATTCTAAAGGTTAAATTCGGTGATATGGGTGTTAAAATTGCATCTCATCGTGATACTTTTGAAAAACTGGATGTAAGAAAACAATGCTTTGTTCTTGCAGAAATTCTTAAAATTATTCACTCAAATGTTGTTACCGGTGACTTAACTTTAATCGACGAAGCTAAAAAAGCGGGAGTTGTTTCCACAAATTCCGTATTGTCGGAGATTAAAGGTGTAAAGTCGATTTATCTTGTTCATCAGTCGGTAACAGGTTTGTTTGAGAAGAAGATTGATTTGTTACATATGTAAGTTATCAGAAAAGAGGAAATTTAGATGAGTTGGAGAACGGTAGTAATTACGAAAACATCAAAGCTGGATTACAGCATGGGACACCTTGTTGTGCGTGATGTTGAAAGCACGGTAAAGGTGCATATAAGTGAAATATCCGTGCTTGTTATTGAAAGTACAGCTGTTTCGGTTACTGCCGCTCTCCTTTGTGAGCTTATCAAGAAAAAAGTAAAGGTCATATTCTGCGATGAAAAGCACAATCCTCTTTCGGAACTTACGCCATATTACGGTAGCCATGACTGCAGTCTTAAAATTAAAAGACAAATTGCGTGGAATGAAACGGTAAAGCAATGTGTGTGGACTCAGATTGTAGCCGAAAAAATTAAGAATCAAGCTAAAGTTCTTGAAATATACAAACTTCCACAAAGCAGTATGCTTATGGGATATATAGATGAGCTTGAACTTAATGATAAATCAAACAGAGAAGGACATGCCGCCAAGGTGTATTTTAATGCCTTGTTCGGAAAATCATTCAGTCGCAATGACGAATGTCCTATAAATGCTGCTCTGAACTATGGCTACAGTATTGTTCTTTCCGTTTTTAACCGAGAAATTACAGCAAACGGATATCTCACACAATTGGGATTATTTCACGATAATATGTTTAATCAATACAACCTGAGCTGTGATTTAATGGAACCTTTTCGCCCGTTCGTTGATATAGCGGTAAAGGATATGAATCCTCAAAAATTTGAAAAAGAAGAGAAAATATCAATATTCAATTTGTTAAACGATGAATTCAAAATTGACGGCAGGACACAAACTTTTATAAATGCCGTGAAAATATACTGCAAAAGTGTTTTTGATGCAATAGAAGAATGTGATACCTCGCTTATAAGGTTTGCAGGAAAATGAGTTACAGATTTATGAGAATAATGGTTTTATTTGATTTGCCCGTTGAAACTCCTTTACAGAGGCATAACTACGGAAAATTCAGAAGATATTTAATAAAAAACGGTTTTTATGATGATGCAGGAATCTGTGTATGTTAAGCTTGCTTTGAATCAGAATACGGCAGCGGCAATAATTGACGCTTTGAAAAAGAATAAACCGCCGGAGGGACTTGTTCAGATTTTGTCTGTTACCGAAAAACAGTTTTCAAAAATTGAGATAATTACAGGCGATTATTCAAGTGATACCGTTGACAGTGACGAAAGGTTGTTAATGCTATGAAATTTCTTTTCAAGTATATGTCGGAGCCTTTTGATTTTTCAAAAAGCAATGCGGTTACTCTTGTTATAGAAAATAAAAAACTTTTCAGACATACAATACTTTCGGTTAGTGAATGTGATTGTAATGAAATGTTTGTGTTTTCCGAAAATTTTAAGCCGCTTGATTTTTCAAAATCAGTCAAATATGTTGACAGCGTTCTTACATTTGAATTTTCTGACAGAAAAATGATGACTAAGGTAAATTCTTTTTTTGAAAATTTGTGTAATACAAAATATTTTCCGCAAATTTCAGAAATTAAAGCTTTATGTGTGAGCTTGTGCTGCGAGCTTTCTAAGGAAAATGATTATGATTTTCAGTTCTGCGAAAGTATCGAAACAATGGCATTAGTAAAATTGTTTTCATTTGCGCCTGCAGATGCCTCGGATGATAATGTCGGTCATCTTTTAAGATATTTCAAACTTATGAAAGAGTATCTTGGAATAAAGTGTTTTATTGTTCAAAATCTGCATATTTATCTTGATGACAGAGAATGTGAAAATCTTTTGGAATCCGCCGTTATGCACGGTATATATTTGCTTAACATTGAAAACTCAGTACCGAAAGAAGTTTCTGAATACGAAAAACTTGTTGTGATTGATAATGATTTGTGTGAATTTTATTGACAATCATTATACAAATGTTATAAAATAACCTTATAGATTTGCCGTGCGCAGTATAGTGGGTGCATTTTATTCCCAATTTGAGGTTTGAGAATAGTGTAAATCTATAAGGTAGTAAAACCTCCTAAACTAAATGTAAATCGGTGTGTAAGTTTGCGAATAGTGTAAATCTAATTAGGGTACAAATTTTACTCGTGAACTGTAGAAAAAACAGCATTGACAAAAAAACATAAGGCACATAACCGTTATCACTTTCGGTTATGTGTCCTTTTGTGGTATAACAAATTTGCGAACAATACCACGATTGATTACAGTCCAAAACAAGGAGGATTTCAGTGCGTTAATTTCCAAAGTAAGTTCCACCATGGAAGTTACTCTGGAAATTAACTATTTACTTTTTTGTTTAAGTTTGCGGTAAATATGAATTGTATAATCCGTTATATTGTGTTATTATGTAGTAAAATGGTGTGCAACATTGGTGTTTTGAAAAAATTATGTTGCTGAAATTAAACTTGATATAACTGACGGGTGGCATATGGTTCGCAAAGTTGACAAAACAAAGCTTCTGACTGTTGTCGGGATAATTATATTCCTGTTCGGAGGTGCGGTGAGAATTTTTTCTCATCTTACTTCCTCGGCGGACAATTATATTGAAAATTTTGATGTTATTATCTTTTCGGGGCTTATTATAGGCTGGGGTGTGTCTGTTGCATATCGCATTGTTCAGAAGAATATACGAATCTGCCTTGTGATATCTGCGGCGCTTATGCTCTTGTGGATGGCTCTTCGTGCCATAAAATACAACAGCCCTGCCGACATAAACACATACGGACGGTATCTTTGGTATTCATATTACATAGCAATGGTGTTTTTGCCGCTTATGATGTTTTTTGCAATGCTGAATATCGGTAAGCCCGAAAATACAAATAACCGAAAATATCTTTTGATTATACCTGCCGCCGTTCTTGTGCTGCTTGTTATGACGAACGATTTTCATCAGCTTGCTTTTGTATTTGAACCCGATTTTCACAATTGGAACAAACAATACAGTTACGGTCCTGTTTACTATGTAATTGTAGTGTGGATTTTTATACTTGTACTTTCGTCAATTGTGCTTTCAATCAATCGATGCAGAATTTCCGCAACACGCAAAAAGCTGTGGATTCCGATTGTAATAATTCTTGTCGCAATAATTTACACACTCTGGAATAATCTGAATCACGGATATTCGGGACTTAGAATTTACAATGTTCCCGAGGTGTTCTGTTTTGCCTCAATTGCTCTATGGGAAAGCCTTATTCAGATAGGTCTTGTGCCGTCAAATACGGGTTACGGCGATTTTTTCAATGCGTCAAATCTTAACACTCTCATATTTGACAATGAGGGCAATGTGAAATACCGCTCTAAAAACGCAACAAATGTTTCAAAAGATGTTGTTCTGCAAAACGGTAACAGTGTTGTGATTGATGAAAATATAATTCTTAAAAAGCATAATATAAAAGGCGGTAAGGTAGTTTGGACGGAAGATATATCGGCAATTAACCGAATTAACAGAGAACTTTCGGAAGTAAAAGAGCAGATTTCGGAATACAATGTAATCTTAAAATCAGAGGCAGAGCTGAAAAAACGAAGAGCGGCAGTAACCGAACAGAACAAGCTCTATGACAGTATAACCGAATTTATCCGTCCTCAGCTTTGCGACCTTGAAAATATACTCAAAAATATTGAAAACAACAGGGGAGATATTTCGGTTAATTATGCCGGTGCCTGTGTTGTTAATGTCTACATCAAGAGAATAAGCAATCTGCTCATTATGGCAAAAAGCAGAAAAATGCTGAATGCTTTTGAGCTTGAAAACAGTATCCGAGAACTTGCCGAGTACATTTCTGTTTACGGAATTTCGTGTTCGTTTTTCAGTAATGTTTCGGGAGAAATTTCAGCCGAAAAAACGATTGCACTTTTTAAATTCATCGGGATTTTTATAAGGCATATAATTAAATGCACAGATGCGCTGCTGTTTAATTTAAAAGTCCATGAGAGATTTATTGATTTAAAAATCAACTGTGACAGCAAAAATGAAATGAAAATTCCCGATGATTTACTTGACGATATTACAAAACTCGGCGGAAATGTCACCACGGAATATGACGCCGACACGCTGTTTGTGTTTGTTCGTATGCAAAGCGGAGGTGATGACATATGACACCCATCCTTGAAATGCGTTCGTTTGTTTGTGTTATATTGATGAGTGTGCAATTTGTTGTTGCCTGTGCGGCAATATACAACGCAACGCAATCTTTCTTTATAAAATCAGGTT
>ENA-OQHK01000162-OQHK01000162.1-human-gut-metagenome-genome-assembly--contig:-NODE-162-length-12838-cov-2.540870_pt1 | contig 12838 bp, 17 predicted proteins | sample MGYA00242562_ERZ504715 | MGnify/ENA primary metagenome ERZ504715 (study PRJEB26092, sample SAMD00036445) | human gut metagenome | host: Homo sapiens | study: EMG produced TPA metagenomics assembly of...
TCTCATTCCACCGGGATTAATACCCTCGTCAAATGTATCGAAAGCCATAAAATCACCTGCTTTTGCTGATAGATTCGTAGTGACAGCTTAATTTGTGCAAAAATAACTTAAATTATATCTGTCTATTGTTATTATAGCACATTATCTTCACAAAAGCAAAGAGGTTGTGCGTATTTATTTTATTCATTATTAAGTAAATTTGCAAGAGTTACACTGTCAAGGTAATTATTGATTAAATTGTCAAGCTGTTGCCAGATGGGATGTGAGGGACACGATTCCATATGATTGCAATGTTCGTGAGTTTTTGAAGTGCAGGGAACAGATGCAAGGTCACCTTCCGTAAGCCTGAGAATTTCACCGAGTGAATAATCTTTTGGTTCTTTGGTCAGCTTATAGCCGCCGCCCTTTCCTTTTACGCCCTCAAGCAGATTGCGGTCAACAAGGGTTTTGAGTATGCCTTCCATATATTTTTTGGAAATATTCTGTCTTTCTGCAATTTCTTTGAGCGGAATATATCTGTTCTGCCCATTTTTTGCCAGATCGACAAGCACATACAGCGTGTAACGACCTTTACTTGAAATCAGCATAAAATTATCCCCTTTTGGCAAGGCTTGCATATTTTGTAAGCCTGTTTTGCTTATATACCTTGATTATATACAAAAAACGATAAAAATGCAATACCAACCCATTGACAAAATGGGTTGAAAAGGTTATATTTTAATTATCCACTCCTTTAGTGGGTTGATAATATAACAAGGTGGGATTATGAAATGGCAGACAAATTACTTGATGTAAACGGTTTGACTGTAAGTGTAGAAGAAAAGGAAATTCTGCACGATATAAATCTTAGTATAAACAAAGGTGAAACGCATGTGCTTATGGGACCAAACGGTGCAGGCAAGTCAACGCTTGGATTTGCACTTATGGGCAGTCCTAAATATACGCTTAATTCAGGCGAAATACTTTTTAACGGAAAAAACATTAACGATGAAACACCCGATAAAAGGTCAAAGGACGGAATTTTTCTTTCGTTCCAAAGTCCTCTTGAGGTTCCGGGGCTTTCACTTTCATCATTTATTCGTAACGCTCTTGAAAAAAACCGTGGCAAAAGAATCCGCCTTTGGGACTTTAAAAAAGAGCTCAGAGAGGCTATGGAGCTTTTGCAGATGGATCCGTCATATTCCGAGCGTGATCTAAATGTAGGCTTTTCGGGCGGTGAAAAGAAAAAAGCAGAAATTTTGCAGATGCTTTTACTCAATCCAAAGCTTGCAATTCTTGACGAAACAGACTCGGGTCTTGATGTTGATGCGGTTCGCACAGTTTCAAAGGGCGTTGAACACTATCAGAAAAACCGTGACGGTGCATTGCTCATCATCACACACAGCACAGGTATTCTCGAATCTCTCAAAGTTGATTATACCCATATTATGGTAAACGGCCATATAGTTAAAACAGGCGACGCATCGTTGATTGATGAAATCAATGAACACGGTTTTGAGAAGTATCTTGAACTTTATGCAGAAAAGTTCTGACGGAGGTATTAAGATGAAAGAAAGAACATATGTCGATGATGTTGACAGAAGTGTCTACGATATCAAAGACGAAGAAAATGATGCCTACCGTATCAAATCAGGTCTTGATGCCTCAATTGTAGAAAAAATTTCAAAGGAAAAGAACGATCCCGTGTGGATGCAGAATTTCCGTTTGCAGTCACTTCAAATTTATAATGAACTCAAAGTTCCAAACTGGGGACCGCCCATTGACGGACTTAATATGGACAATATTGCAACCTATGTCCGTCCGAACACAAGGATGACCGCAAAATGGTCGGAAGTCCCCGAAGATATCAAGAATACATTTGAAAGACTCGGTATTCCTCAGGCAGAGAGAAAGTCCCTTGCAGGTGTCGGAGCACAGTATGATTCCGAGCTTGTGTACCACAATGTTCGTGAAGAGGTTGCCGCACAGGGCGTAGTATATACCGATATGGAGAGTGCGTTAAAGGGCGAATATGCCGACATGGTAAAAAAATATTTTATGAAACTTGTCCGTCCGAATGACCACAAATTTGCCGCACTTCACGGTGCAGTATGGTCAGGAGGTTCGTTTGTGTATGTTCCCGCCGGGAGTGTCTGTAGAAATTCCGTTGCAGTCATATTTCAGACTTAACGCACCCGGTGCAGGTCAGTTTGAACACACGCTCATTATCGTTGACGAGGGTGCAGACCTGCATTTTATAGAGGGTTGTTCTGCTCCGAAATATAACATAGCAAATCTTCACGCAGGATGCGTTGAGTCTTTTTGTAAAGAAAAATGCAAGACTCAGATATTCAACAATTGAGAACTGGTCAAAAAATATGTACAACCTTAACACCAAAAGAGCACTTGTTGAAGATGGCGGTACTATGGAATGGGTATCGGGTTCATTCGGTTCTCATGTGTCATATCTTTATCCGATGACAATTTTAAAAGGCGACCGTTCAAGAATGGAGTTTACGGGCATTACATTTGCAGGCAAGGGACAGAACCTTGATACAGGCGCAAAAGTAGTTCATATCGGCAAAGAAACATCTTCGTTTATGAACACAAGGTCAATTTCAAAAGACGGCGGAATTAGCACATTCAGAAGCTCCGTTGTTGTAAACAAATCTGCCGAAAATGCAAAATCTGCCGTTTCATGTCAGTCACTTATGCTTGATTCAAAGTCACGCTCAGATACTATTCCTGTAATGGATATCAGAACTCCGCACGCAGATATCGGTCATGAGGCCAAAATAGGCAGAATCAGCGATGAGGCTGTATTCTACCTCATGTCAAGAGGTCTTAGTGAAGAGGATGCAAGGGCGATGATAGTCAGCGGATTTGCAGACAATGTGTCAAAGGAACTTCCGCTTGAATATGCGGTTGAAATGAACAATCTCATTCAGCTTGAGATGAAGGGCAGTATCGGATAAGGAGGACATTATGGTTGATAATAAAGACTTAACAGTGAACTTTCTTCCGTCACCCACTTGGAACCGATTGGGAGTGAATCGGGCAAAAATCCGAAATATTCCCGTTGACGGCTGGAACAGTATTCCTGTTCAAAAAGAAATAATCGAAAAATATACAAATATTTCAGATTCAAAAATTTGGGATTCATTTGTAAATATTCAGACAGGTATGGGCGAGGAGATTGACGAAATCTCAAAAAATATCACAGTCTGAAAAAATCAGAATAACGGCTGATAAAACAAAAAGCGAAAAGCTGTTTTTTAATTGCAAAAAACGGTGAAAACGCTTTTGCAGATGTAGAACTTTACGCTCCCGAAAACAACAGAACTTACCGTGTTTAATGACAATGCAGTCAGCGTGGAATGCAAACGGTATTTGTGCCGTAAGAACGTAAATTTAAAGCTAGAAAAAGGCGACAAAAATCAGACTCGTACAGCTTAATCTCCTTTCGCAAAATTTCCGCTTTATAAACGATGTCGGTGCAGAATGTGAAGATAATGCAACCGCAGAGATATTACAGCTTTTTATCGGCGGAAATAAAACCTATACAGGCACAAAGACAACGCTATTGGGCAGGCAGAGCAATCTTGACCTCAATGTCGGCTACTATTGCAAGGACGAGCAGTTGCTTGATATGAACTATGTTGCCGAGCATATCGGCAAAAAGACTGTCAGTTCAATGAACGCAGGCGGTGTTTTGAGAGATAAAGCACATAAATTATTCCGTGGTACAATTGATTTTCCGCTCGGTTCATCGGGTGCAAAAGGTGACGAGAACGAAGATGTTCTCATTTTAGGCGAAGATGTAATCAATCAGACCGTACCGCTCATTCTTTGTGCGGAAGAGGATGTTGAGGGCAACCACGGTGCGTCAATCGGCAGACCGTCCGATGATGTGCTTTTTCTATCTTGCAAGTAGAGGCCTTGACGAAGAAGAGGCTTGTAACCTTATGGCTCGTGCTAAGCTTGACGCTTTATGCTCAAAAATAGGTGATGAAGAGCTTGAAACGCTTGCAAAATCCTGTCTGGAGGAGGTTACAGGCTATGCAAATGAAAAACTTTAAGGAAGATTTTCCGCTTTTGCGAGAAAATCCTGTAGTCTATCTCGACAGTGCCGCAACTGCTCAAAGACCTGAATCAGTTATAAATTCGGAAATGGAGTTCTACAAAAAATGCAATGCAAATCCTCTGCGTGGACTTTATGATTTGGGTTTCAAAGCAACCGAGTGTTATGAGCAATCCCGTGAAACAGTCAGGAAGTTCATTAATGCAAGGTCGGAGCGTGAAATAATATTTACACGCAATGCAACCGAGAGCCTCAATCTTGTTGCCTACAGCTACGGAATGAATTTTCTAAAAAAAGGTGACGAAATTCTTGCCACTGTAATGGAACACCACAGCAACCAGTTGCCATGGAGAGTTGTTGCAGAAAAAAACGGGCGCAGCGGTAAAGTACATTGAATGCAACCCTGACGGCACAATTACCGAAGAACAGCTGAAACAGGCTTTTTCGGAGCGTACGAGGCTTGTAGCAGTAACTCACATATCAAATGTACTCGGTTGCAAAACTCCCATAAAGCGTATCACAGAGCTTGCAAAGGAATGCGGTGCAGTTGTTGTGCTTGACGCATCGCAGAGCGTTCCGCACATTCCCGTTGATGTTCAGTCGCTTGATGTAGATTTTCTTGCATTTTCCGGGCACAAACTTATGGCACCATTCGGAATCGGTGTATTATACGGCAGAGAAAGCCTTCTTGAAAAAATGCCGCCGTTTTTAACGGGCGGTGAGATGATTGATTCCGTTACAAGGGACAAGGTTATCTATTCCGATTTACCGCATAAATTCGAGGCAGGAACGGTAAATGCGGCTGGCGCATGGGGGCTGAAAACCGCAATTGAATATATTCAAAATATTGGTTTTGATACAATCGGCGCTATTGAAGAAGAGCTTACCAAAAGAGCCTTTGACGGACTTATGAAAATTCCTCACATCAATATTCAGGGAAGCAACAACCCGAATGAGCATTGCGGAATTATCAGCTTTACAATTGACGGAGTTCATCCGCATGATGTCAGCAGTATTCTTGACGCTGACGGTATTGCAGTCCGTGCAGGACACCATTGCGCACAGCCTTTGATGGAATTTTTAGGCATTCCGTCAACAACAAGGGCAAGCATTTATTTCTACAATACGAAAGATGACATTGATGCGTTTTTGAACAGCGTGTCATCTGTCAGAAGGAGAATGGGATATGGAAAATAACAGAAGCTTTTACAATGAAATCCTGACCGATCACAATCTTCATCCAATGCACAAACATCCGCTTGATACGGCAACGGCAAGCCTTGAGGGTGTGAATCCAAGCTGCGGTGATGACATTGTGCTTAATCTTAACATCAAAGACGGTGTGATTACAGACGGTTCTTTTACAGGTGACGGCTGTGCAATTTCTCAGGCGTCAGCCGATATTATGCTTGATTTGATTATCGGCAAAACAGTTGATGAAGCCGAACATCTGAAAGATATTTTCCTTAAAATGATTCAAGGCAAAGCAACTGCCGAAGAAATTGAAGAGCTTGAGGAGGGCGGAGCATTGTCTGACATTTCCCATATGCCTGCCCGTGTAAAATGTGCAGTTCTCGGTTGGCACACATTTGAAAATATTGTAAAAGAATAATTTACTGAATTTAATATTTTATAAAACACATTCGGGGAACAGATAAAATAATTTCTGTTCCCCGATTTTTATTTAAAAAATCGGGATTAATGTATTAAAATAACTAATACAAATCTTGACAAATATTGCTTTAAAATAGTATAATAAAAGTGCAAAGAGGTGATATTTATGAAAAAGAAATGTACTCTCGTTTTAATATCCGTATTGACAGTTGCCTGCATTGTATCTGCATATTTGCTTTTCTTTTATAATCCTTCATTTAATATGGTTTACGATTCCGACACAGATTCATATTTTAACAACAGTTACCTGTCCTATAATGACGGAACGCTTGCAGCGGCAGATTACAGAAAAACTAAGGTTACGGCTTATGATTCAAAAAACAATTCAACCGTAAATTTGCCTTCAAACGGTTGTCTGATTAACGATAATTTATTCTATATTAACGGCAATAAGCTCTGCTGTCTTGATACAACAACAAACACACGAAAAATCATAGACACCGATTGCCGAAGTTTTGTTTGTAACAATGAAGTTATTGCTTATACAAAGAATGATTCTGTAATATTGAAAAACTCTGATACCCTTGAAAATATAGGGGATATTAAGTTTGATAATCAGATTTATTATATAAATATTTCAGATGGCAATCTCTATATTGCGGAGCGTATTTTTGAGGATGAAACAGATGAATACGGTTACAGCCTCAAAGTAGGAAAGCAGTATATTTTCAAAAAATATGACCTGAAATCCTGCAAATTGCTCAAAAGTAAAAATGCAAATTATGTAAACGGACTTCGCTATGTAACGGTATGCAAAGATAATTTCTATTTCTTTTGCGATGAAACCCAAACCGTAAACAATGTATGTCTTGATAAAGATGTAAATTATCCGACAATTCAGCATCCCGATGTTAAATTTATTACATCCAATAACGATTGTGTTTACTACATATCCGAGAAAACAGAATCGGCGATAATATGCAAAACGGTTGAAAGCCCCTATAACGGTATATGGAAACTCGAAGTCGGCTCTAATAAACCTGTTAAAATTGCTGACAAATGCGACTGTGACGAACTGCTTGCAACAAAGAATTTCTTGTATTGTTACACAATTAACTACATTTTGCCTCGAGGAGTGGCTAATTCATGGGTGAAATGTTACTTAATTGATCAGCTTGCAATAAGCTGAAATTCATGAAAATACAGTAAGAAAGCATGATGATTTTTAACAGTCATTACTGCTGAAATTATTCACTCTTCCTTGTTATATATTCCAAATTTGCCGACAAAGCCGCATAATTTGTTGCATATTGGATTTTTTATAGTTATAATTAAATTGTTAAAATTATAATATCTGTTTTGATTTTAGAAGTATGGTATGCTGATAAAATATTTTAATGATATTTGCTGTAATATAGACTTATCAAAATTTGGTGTTTAAGGAGAGAGTTATGAAAACCAAATTAAATTGCTATTATATTCTGAATACCCTTTTATTAATAAGCGGTATTGCTTTTGATTTCATATTGTTCTTGCATCCGTTTTTTATTTCTGTTGCAATGAAAATTGGCATTGCAACAGTATTGTGCGTTGTGGTGATTTTAGATGTATTTGTTTGTAAACAATTACTGTCTGAGGGTAGTCCAAAAATGCCGAAAACGGAGTCGATTTTTGTATCTGTTCTTACATTTGTTTTGTTAATATCACAAAGTATTTATCTGACAATTATTACACTTATGGGTGCAAATGAAATATTAGGTACGATAAAAGCTATTCATTATGTTGTGTTAATTTCAATAATTTTGTTAGTTGCAACTCGACTGCATAATAAGTACATAACTAAAAAACACACTTTAGCTTTTGGTATTGATATTATAGCAATTGTGATGTGTCTAATCATTTGTGCAAATTGCGTTTCGTGTCTTATAAACGGGAAAGATTTGTTTAGTTATATTGCGATTAATGAGTATAACAAATTGAACTCTTAATGAGGTGATATTATGCCGAATTTTAAAGAATTAAAAAATAAAATCAAACACGGAGATTTTCAGTTTGTATATGACGAACTTAAAAAATCCGACTTTGAATATACACTTGAGAACATTGAAAAAGAATTTTCATCGGTTGATAACCGAGATATGTTCTGTTATCTTCTTTATGTGGTTTCAAATGAGAATACACCCAAACATACAATTCTCTTGTGTGATTATCTAATGTATTCAGGTACATTTTTCTACAATCGTGAAACAGTAATTCGATATTTGCTCGACAATTGCCTTGTTAAAAGCGGCAATGATATCACGCTGATTGAGTGGATTTTGTCAATGTATGAATACAATCCCGATTCACCGTATAATGAGAAAGAAATTGCAAATTTCAATCGCATTTACGATTCTTTAAAATGATGGTGTTAACTATGAAAAATTTCAATTACAAAAATATTAAGTCGGTAGAAAAAATTCATTTACTTTTGTTGTTATTCATTGTAATGTCTACGATAATTAATTTTATTGTAAACTTGATGAGTTGTACCGAAAACATCTTTTTGACAAGTCTGTGTTTGCCGATTCAGTTTGTGTCAAGGTTTGTTGTAAGTCATAACCCTTTTGAAATTTCAGTTTCAATTGTTTTAATAGCTGTAACTTTAATTATGTTGTTTTGGCTGTTTAAAATGTATTCATCGGATAACATGAAAAAGTGGCTTGCAAGTGGTATAACGGCAATTTGGTGCTTGCTAATCGGCTCGATTATACCTATTTTGCTTGATTCCGATTTAATCGGTCAATCTGGAAATAATCTCACATATGAAGAAAAAACAAACGAACTTCTTTTGTGCGTATGGTTCGGAATTGCTTGCTCCATTTTCTGCGGAATTCTCTTTTTTATTCAAATTTCAAAGTATGCAAAATTTATGGATAGGAAATATGACAACCCTATGAAGGCTGTTGCATATGCAGAAAAGAAAAATAAAAAGGAATATTACCATACCTTGAAAAAGCCTTTGATTTTGCCGACTGTTTATGCAATTATTCCGCCGATTACCTGTAGTTTTCTAATATATTTTGGTGTCAAGTCTGCATTCCTCATTTGTTTTATTTATGTGTGTTTAGGTATAGGTATAGTGTATCATACGGCATACAATATTTCTGATTTTATAAAATCGGAAAATCAAAATATAAAAGTAACATCAATCCAAAATTATAAATGCAAACTAATTGTAATGCATATACTGCTGATGTTGTTGTATTGCATTTCATTGGTGATAATATTACTTTGTATTTAAATATCGAAATCAGATAGGAAGTATACTATGGGGGGTTGCCTTAAAAATTTATTTGTGCAACAATTTGATTCGTTTATGGCAGAACACGGTTATAAGCAAAATATAAATTGTTTCAGTAAACTTTATAATGATATCTTTGCGAGAGTGTATCTGTTCTATCATTATGATAAAAATTATGACGAACTGCTTGCAACAAAGAATTTCTTGTATTGTTACACAATTAACTACATTTTGCCTCGAGGAGTGGCTAATTCATGGGTGAAATGTTACTTAATTGATCAGCTCGCAATAAGCTGATTTGTTATCATAAACCGAATTGGTATATAGTGAACTGAAAATAATCATTAAGAAGGTGATATTATGAAAAAAGATGTTAAATTATACAATATGATTTTGCCGCCGTTTATGCTGTTCTTCTTTGTTCCCACTCTTTGGATTGTATCAGCCTTAGGGAATTTCATAATAGATTCAATAGTTCTCTTAATAATTTCAATTTTTATTTACAAGAAATTCACTTGGCAATTGTATAAGAAATCAATAATTCCCGTATTTCTGTTTGGATTTCTTTCTGATTTTTTAGGTGTGCTGTATCTAATGGCAATATCTATTGGATCAGGTGCGGAATATTACGAGGGCAACGATATCGGAAAACAAATTCTTTCGGGAATATATCTTGCAACCAACCATTCCTGTTATGACAGCATCTACGGAGTTTTGTTTATTGTCAGCGGTATTCTGTTTAGCAGTATTTTTATTTTTGTTTTTAATTATCGTGTGTCATTTAACAATAAAGGACTTTCTAAAAAGCAGAAAATAATTGCATCCCTTACAATGGCAATAATAACCGCACCTTACACATTTTTGTTGCCTAAAGAGCTTTTTTATCCGTAATAAAAATATATCTCGGTTTGGTACGGCAATTGCAGTAATTACAGGAAAATATCTTTTTCCTATACTAATCAGAGCATTGACTTAGTATATTCAAAAAACGAACCCCTGAACATTGATTCTGATGAAGGATTATGTAAATCAATCGCAACAAATTGGTATGTTGTAGAATATTGACTGTGAGGCATATATTATGATAAAATATCTTGGTAATTTATTCATACGATAAAATTTATAATTATGTAGAATTTATGAGGTGATACGATGTATTCGGAATTATTAAAAGCTTTTCAAAGCAATAAAAATTGCAGTTTTTATACAGATGATGAATGTGACAAGTTTATTTACGGCAAGATTATTGCACTTAACGAAGATGAGGTTGCAATTCAAATGTACAATACAGACGGAACTTGTGACGGTGTAATTGTAAAAATGGTATCTGATTTCTTCAGAATCGAGTATGATTCAAAATATAATCAAAAAATGGAGAAACTGATTGAAACTGATACTTTTGAAGACAGCGTTGAAATTGACGGTAACACTGTATTTGATTCCGCAATAAAATCCGCAATCATTAAAAACTTTATAGTAAGTATAGAATTGCTGCACAGCGGTAATGAGAATATCACGGGATTACCGTTGTCGCTGGAAAACGGAATTTGCACCGTCAGACAGATAGACGATTATGGTTGTGATGACGGAGTAACTTCGTTTGTATTCAATACCGCAACGCAAATTACAATCAATGCAAAGTATGAAAAATTACTTTCAAGCTTAATGAACAAGTGATATGGAAAAATGAATAATTTGTTATTTGAAAAAATATGGGAAGATACTGATTTGTCTGCGGAGTCATTTTTCTCAATAGGGCTTCTGAATACGATAATCTCGGACACTATAAGTTCGTGCTGAAATTCGGTTTTCAAAATGACGATAACAAGAACTACGGTTGTTCATTTCCAATAACGACCGAAACAGGTTTGTTATTACATTTTGCCGAAAATGTGTTGTTGCTCAATAAAGATAATTCTTTTGAAAGTTGCATGCTGAATGGTAGGTTGTGATTATATGGAAGTTATTGCTTTTAGCGTAAGTGTTAATCATGTTAATGGTTCTCTTTTAGATTTTACATTTCTTATCCCGTATGGATTGTATTTACTTTTGTGTTTCTTGTTAAAAGAGTTTATTAATTCACTTTATTATAAATCTATTAAATCGGAAGTATCAATTTACTAAAAAGAGATTTACTACTATTAAACATTTTGTCTATGATACCTTAATAGATTTACCAAACAGCAAATTTGTTTTAATGATTGATGAGGAAACGAAAATAATCACACCGGCAGTTTATACAAAGCGAAACGGTAGGGTTTCTATGATTAACAGGAATGCTGATTTTGATGTGTATGAACAAATTGAAATTAACAACGGTTCATTTTCAAAAGATTACACATTTATCAGAAGTTACAAAATCAGAGATAAAAAGACAGGAGAACAGGTTCTTTTTGTGGCAGTACCAAATCGTGAAACAGATATTCTCGCATATTCCGATTCTGCACATAAAGCCGACAAAACCGTAACTTTCGGCAAATTCAGAATATTCTGTTTTGTCGAAACTGACAATAACCTCTACACGGATTTGATTGTTGATTCCGAAAAGATTCATCTTGAAAAATCTAAAAGAAAAGGTATGTACTTTATCGGTCTGGATGAAGTTACAAAAGAAAAGTAATGCGTTATAAGCGATTCGAGGTGATTGTATGAAAATGCTGTATTTGATGTCTTTTTTTCATTGCATTGTTGGCAGTAAGCTTTATTCGTCTGCTCATTACAAACTCTGCCATATATGCAGTCAAAGTGCGAAAATTCACCGATAAAAAACGATTTATATTAAAAGCAAGCGTGTTTTCCGAGCTTGGCATATTGATTTCATTTTTTCTGTTTTCACTCATATGGACGGTGATGTGCTTATGCGTATCTAATTTTGATAATATTTTCAAGAAAATTGCGGACAGTATTTTGTTTGGCTTTCTCGGAAATCTGACGATAACTGGTTCAGGACATTACAGCGGAATAATCGTTGCATTTTTTGAAATTCTCACAGCCTACGCATTTATATATCTGTTTAATCAGACCGTTGTATATAAAAATCTGAATGTTCCCGAAAAACAGAAAAGCAAATTACTTCACATTGTTTCATTGTGCAATGTACCGTATCTGTTGTTTATTCCGATTCTTAAAATTAGTTTTGTAAGCAACATTATGAACGATATTATCATCGGTATGATTTATTGACCGTACATAATATGGTCCTGTGTCAAGATTTAGCACAAAATAAAATGAGAAGTTCTGCCAACTAAGCTGCTGGCAGAGAAGATAACCTCTTAAACAATTTTTCAAAATCATTAGGAGACATATAGTCGCAGTGGCTGTGAATCCTAACGGTATTATAAAAGGTTTCAATATACTCAAATACAAGCCTATAGGCATGTTTGTAGTTAATGATATGAAATCTGTTAAGCCATCTTTTTGATTAAGGAATGGAAAGATTTAGCGCCGCGTCAATCGCCTCAGCGTCGCCGGTTTGGAACAGAGCGTACAAACTCGTCGCCTTCAATTTTTTCTTTTTCAAGCAAGAGTTCCGCCACTTTTTTGAGATTTTCCATATTTTCTGTGAGGATTACTTTACATCTCTCATAGCATTCACTTATAATCCTATGGATTTCCTCGTCAATAATAGCTGCAGTTTCCTGGCTGTAATCAGCCGAATGTCCGGCTTCGAGCCCCAGGAACACCTCGCCGTTCTGTTCGCCGAATGTTCTTGCGCCGAGCTTTTCACTCATTCCATACTTTGTAACCATGCTCTTGGCGATTTTGGTAGCGCGCTCCAAATCATTTGAAGCGCCTGTGCTTATATCATCCAAAGTTAAACTCTCAGCAACACGGCCGCCCAGCAAAACTATTATTTCTTCAACCATTTCGGTTCTGCTGTT
>ENA-OQHK01000166-OQHK01000166.1-human-gut-metagenome-genome-assembly--contig:-NODE-166-length-12652-cov-2.310100_pt1 | contig 12652 bp, 16 predicted proteins | sample MGYA00242562_ERZ504715 | MGnify/ENA primary metagenome ERZ504715 (study PRJEB26092, sample SAMD00036445) | human gut metagenome | host: Homo sapiens | study: EMG produced TPA metagenomics assembly of...
GCGTCCCTCCTTCAAATCCCTCCCTCAGATTTCCTTCCCACCCATATCCTACCCAAAAAAACCATATCACAGACAAAAAAAGACCGACAGTCTCCTCTCCCGGATCTCCTGTCAGTCTTTATCTTTAACACAATATCTTAATAACTCTTATTTTCTCAGCTCTTCACACTCAAACGCACCAACGCCCTCTGCAGTTTAGCCTCCACAATCTTATAATCATGATCACTCAAACCACCTTTGGCGATCATCTCCTCAGCTCTTTTCTTAGCTTCCTGCGCACGCTGCTCATCAATATCCTCTTTCCACTCCCAGGTAGTTGCAAGGACACGGCACTTTCCGTTCATAACAGAAAGCATTCCGCCAATACAGGCTGCGGTCCGTCTGCTGCCGTCTTCCATTACCACACTGGCTTCGCCCATTCCCAGGGCAGTACAGTAATTACAGTGTCTGGCAAGAATGGCCAGATCACCGCTGACAGTTCTGCAGATCACACGCTCCACATTGCCTTCAAAGAGTAATCCGTCCGGTGTTCCGATTCTCAACGGGAAAGTACTCATAGGACATTTCCCCCTTTACTGATTCTTCGCTTTTTCAAACACTTCATCGATGGTTCCCACAAACAGGAAATAACTCTCAGGAATGTCATCACACTCACCGTTCAGAATCATCCTGAATCCTCTCAGCGTCTCCTTCAGCGGAACATATTTGCCAGGCATACCTGTAAACTGTTCTGCTACAGAGAAGCTCTGTGACAGGAATCTCTGAACCTTACGGGCACGGCTTACAGTACGTTTGTCTTCCTCTGACAACTCATCCATACCCATGATGGCAATGATGTCCTGAAGCTCTTTGTAACGCTGAAGAACTCTCTGTACTGATCTGGCAATCTCATAATGCTCTGTTCCTACGATTTCAGGAGAAAGGATACGACTTGTGGAATCCAGAGGATCAACGGCCGGATAAATACCCTGGCTGGAGATCTCACGGGAAAGTACAGTTGTTGCATCCAGATGTGAGAATGTAGTTGCAGGAGCCGGGTCAGTCAGGTCATCGGCAGGCACATATACAGCCTGTACAGATGTGATGGAACCCTTTCTTGTGGAAGTAATTCGTTCCTGCAGGTTACCCATTTCAGTTGCCAGTGTAGGCTGATAACCTACAGCTGAAAGGCATACGTCCCAAAAGCGCAGACACCTCGGAACCTGCCTGTGTAAAACGGAAAATATTGTCAATAAAGAGGAGCACATCCTGGTTCTTCTCATCACGGAAGTATTCCGCCATGGTAAGTCCGGAAAGTCCAACTCTCATACGTGCTCCGGGCGGCTCGTTCATCTGACCGTAAACCAGAGCAGTCTTGTCGATAACTCCACTTTCTTTCATTTCATTGTAAAGGTCATTTCCCTCACGTGTACGCTCTCCTACACCTGTAAATACGGAAAGTCCGCCGTGTGCAGTTGCTACGTTGTGGATCAGCTCCATGATAAGAACTGTTTTTCCTACACCTGCACCACCGAAAAGACCGATCTTACCACCCTTTGCATAAGGACAGATCAGGTCAACGACCTTGATTCCTGTCTCCAGGATCTCTGTTGCAGGCATCTGTTCTTCATAAGAAGGAGCCTGACGATGGATAGACCAGCGTTCCTTTGCCTCCGGTGCCGGAAGATTATCTACCGGGTCACCCAGAAGGTTAAATACTCGTCCCAGGCATTCCTCACCTACAGGAACGGAAATTGGACCGCCTGTATCCAGAGCTTTGGCACCGCGCACCAGACCGTCAGTAGAATTCATGGCAATACATCTTACCACATCATCACCAACCTGCTGTGCAACCTCGGCAACCAGCTTTGCGCCATCATTATCAATCTCTATGGCATTGAGAAGAGGCGGCAGTTCATCGTGCGCAAAGCGGATATCCAGTACCGGACCGATAACCTGCACTACCTCGCCAATGTGTTTTTCACTCATGTTTATAATCTCCTATTTCTAAAGACCTTCCGCACCTGCAACAATCTCCGTGATCTCCTGCGTGATGCTGGCCTGACGTGCCCTGTTGTAATACAGATTGAGCTGATCGATCATCTCTTCCGCATTACTTGTGGCTGCATCCATAGCCATACGTCTGGCCGCCAGTTCACTTGCAGTACTTTCGCAGATACCGCCATAAACCAGACCTGCCAGATATTCCGGAACAATGGCATCAAATACTGTCTCTCCGTCCGGTTCATAGAGGATCAGATTCTTCGTCTCTATCTTACCTCCGCTTTCCTCTCTGATATCAGTCATAGGAAGCATGGAAAATACCTCCGGCTGCTGAGAAAGCATGGAATTAAAGACAGTATAACATAATTCAATATGGCCAAAGGTTCCTTTGCGAAATTCTGTACAGAGCATATTTGCCATCTCAAAACAATCCGCTACAGAAATACTTCCTGCCTCTGCAAACTGTTCTGTCAGAGCTTCTATCCCTCTCTGACGGAAATATTCCACTGCTTTCTTTCCAACCGGCAGAACCATGTAGTCCTTACCTTCAGCAGAAGCCTCCAGACATTTAAAAGATTGGTGTTATATCCGCCTGCCAGTCCTCTGTCACCCGCGATCACTACATAGCAGGTTTTATTGTTGGAAGACTCTTTCGCATAAACGGATGAGAAATCTGTATTCTCCCTTGCAATCTCTTTCAATGTCTCATGAAGTTCTGTAAAGTACGGACGGCATACCTCTGCACGTTCCTTTGCCTTACGCAGTTTGGAGGATGCTACAAGCTCCATGGCCTTGGTAATCTGCATGGTACTCTGTACACTCTTGATACGCAGCTTTACCGCTTTCATATTCGAAGCCATACGATACCCTCCTAATCACTTTATTTCTCAGGTCTTGTATTCAGGAAGTTCTCTGTATACGCATCCAGTACGCTGCGAAGCTTCTGCTCTGTTTCCTGCTCCAGCTTACCTGTTGAGCGGATCTCCTGCATAACCTCTACGCCTGCTGCATCTGTATCCAGATAGGTATATAATCCTGATTCATATACATTCACATCTTCAACTTTTACTGATTCAAGAACACCCTTTGTAACCGCATAAAGGATCGCAACCTGTTTCTCTACAGGAACCGGTGCATTCTGGTTCTGTTTCAGAACTTCCACAATACGTGCTCCCTGTTCCAGACGTGCCTTTGTATCAGCATCCAGATCAGAACCAAACTGTGCGAAGCTCTGCAGCTCACGGTACTGGGAATAAATCAGTTTCAGTGTTCCTGCTACCTTCTTCATTGCCTTGATCTGCGCATCACCACCAACTCGTGATACGGAGATACCCGGGTTTACAGCAGGCATGATTCCTGAATGGAATAACTCTGTCTCCAGGAAGATCTGTCCGTCTGTAATAGAAATAACGTTAGTAGGAATATAGGCAGATACGTCACCTGCCTGTGTCTCAATGATCGGCAGTGCTGTCATGGAGCCACCGCCATGTTCATCGTCCAGTTTCGCTGCACGTTCCAGAAGTCTGGAATGCAGATAGAAAACATCACCCGGGTAAGCTTCACGTCCAGGTGGACGACGGATCAGCAGGGAAAGTGCACGATATGCAACCGCATGCTTACTTAAATCATCATAGATGATCAGCACATCTTTTCCCTTATTCATAAAGTACTCGCCCATTGCACATCCGGAATAGGGTGCGATATACTGCAGCGGGCTTGACTCAGATGCTGTAGCGGCTACGACGATGGTGTAATCCATCGCGCCATTTCTTGTCAAGTTCTCTACTAATGTAGCTACTGTGGAACGTTTCTGTCCGATGGCAACGTAGATACAGATCACATCTTTTCCCTTCTGGTTAATGATGGTATCTGTAGCAATCGTTGTTTTACCGGTCTGACGGTCACCAATGATAAGTTCACGCTGTCCACGTCCGATAGGGATCATGGAGTCGATGGCTTTGATACCGGTCTGGAGAGGCTGATATACAGATCTTCTCTCACAGATTCCAGGTGCCTTACTTTCAATCGGCCGGAATTCTTTTGTATCAATAGGGCCTGCTCCGTCAATTGGCTGTCCCAGTGCATTTACAACACGTCCAACCATAGCGTCGCCTACCGGTACAGACACGACCTTGCCTGTACGCTTTACGGTCTGACCCTCACCAATGTTCTCATCTGAACCAAAGATTACGATAGAGACACTGTTCTCCTCCAGGTTCTGTGCCATACCGAAGCTTCCGTCCTCAAATTCCAGAAGCTCTCCTGACATACAGTTTACCAGTCCGCTGGCTCTGGCAATACCGTCACCAACCATAAGGATCGTACCTGTCTCGTTCTGTTGAATGGCATTTTCGTAATATTTTATCTGGCTTCGGATGACCTTGGATATTTCCTCAGGTTTTAATTGCATGTTTCCATTCCATCCTTTTATATTCTATTATTTTGCGCTGTCTGAATTCAGAAATTTAAAGATTTTTCATATCCATATGTCAAATACCCATACAGTACGATTCTCAAATCTGGAATCCAGTTCCTTATACTACCAATTCATTCAGTTTCTTCGAAATACCGGAAATACGGCTCTGTACGGTACCGTCAAGCTGTACGCCCTCCAGTTCCACGCGAAGTCCGCCAAGAACGGATGCATCTGTTTTCTGAACCAGATACACTTTCTTTCCGCTTAGCTTCTCAAGCTTCGCTTTCAGAGCTTCCATCTGAGTCTCACTGAGCTTCACCGCACTTGTTACTACTGCTTCAGCAATTCCATGTGCACTGTTGTAGCGTCTGATAAACTCTTCGCAGCATCCGGCAAACTCTCTCAGAATCTTGCGTTCACACAATAATTTCAGGAAATTCACCAGATATCTCTCTGCCTGCCCTCCGAAAGCCTCTTCAATCATCTTAAGTCTCTCGTCTTCAGGAATCGCCGGTTCTCCCAGCAATTTCAGATATCCCGGATTTTCTCGAAAAATCTGTCTGATCGCGATCATCTGCTCCATGATCTGTCCATCGAGCTTTTCTTCAGCGGCAAGATCATACAGACTTCCGCCGTAAACTCTGGCAGTTTTTGTCATGATGCCTCACCTACATTCTCAATAAACTCATCAATCAGTTTTGCATGATCCTCTTCACTAATTTCGCGCTCGATCACTTTTCCGGCAATCTCAACAGCCATACCGCCGATTTCTCCCTTGATCTCATTGACTGCCTTACGTTTCTCCTGTGCAATGTCTTTCTCTGCCTTTTCTTTCATGGCAGTTACCTGACTGGAAGCCTCCTTAAGCATCTCTTCACTCTGGATAGCGGCTGTTTTCTGAGCTGTCATCACAATGTCATTTGCCTTATTCTTGGCTTCCTGCATATTCTTTTCATATTCTGCTTTCATTGCCTGGGCTTCTTCCTTTGCCTTCACTGCATCCTGGATCTGGGCATCCGCTTTTGCTTTGCGCTTTTCCAGCATCTCATTGATGGGCTTGAAGAGGAAACGTTTAATCAGATATACCTGAATAAAAAGGTTGCAAATCGTCGCTATAAAATTCCACGGCACAATTCCAACTAATTCCTGTACCTGCATGTTTGTAACCTCCTGTCTGTATTTATGCGGATCATTCTCCGGCTGTTGCCGGAATTATCCACAGGTTCCATATCAGATGCCGCTTAGTCTGTGATATTCGACATCTCAGCTGTTTTTATCAGCTCAGGAAGTTCATGAACATACCAGGTGCAACGAAGATAAGCAACAAACCGGTTACGAAACCGTAGATACCTGTTGTCTCTGCAATGGCACATCCAAGAAGCATGGTAGAAGTAACATCCCCCTTACACTCAGGCTGACGTCCGATTGCTTCCAGTGCCTTTGCTACTGCGTTACCTTCACCAATACCAGGTCCGATACCTGCGATCAGCGCACATCCTGCTCCAATTGCACATCCTGCTAATGCGATACCTTTTGCCAATAACTGAAAATCCATATTAAAACCCTCCTGTTAAATAATAATCTGCAGCTTTTCCCCTTTGCTGCGGTATTAATTTTTCTGCTGTATTTCAGCATTCTTTGCGGTTACCACCGCTGCCGTTTTGCTCCGGCAAATCATGTTTCTGCTACTCTTCTGCTGCATTTGCAATATACATTACAGTCAGCATACAGAAGATAAACGCCTGCATAACTCCTGAGAACCAGTCAAAATAGACCGACGTTATCGCAGGTACACCGACATCAAGAATCGGTATCTTTGACAGTACATCTCCCAGTGCACCCGGGATCCTAGGCCCAGAAGCGCGGAACTTGCGACTGCCAGTGCCCCATAGATCAGGCCATTGATTACCACACCGGAAAGGATATTTCCGAAATGACGACACGCCATACTGACAGGTGTAGCCAGCTCGGAAAGAATATTAAACGGTGTCATAACTGCGATCGGAGTTGTAAATCCTTTCAGATAACCGCCAAATCCGCTGGTCTTTATCTTCTGTGCTGTGATCATAATGAAAACCACAACTGCCCAGGCAGCCTCAGTAGAAAGGTCTGCTGTAGGGCTTCGAAGTCCGATCAGACTGATCAGGTTGGAAACCACACTGGTTGCAAAAAGTGCTGCAACAAATGGTATCAGGTATCTGAATTTCTCACCCATATTTCCGATTACAAAGCTGTTGGCCTTCTCTACAATGAGCTCTGCCACAGCCTGACGTTTGGAAATGTTCTCTTCTTTCAGATCATGTGTCAGCCAGATACACAAACCTGTTATGAGTATCATAACAATCCAGCTTACCACCATTGTCTCACTGATCCTTAATGGTCCGAGAACAGGCACATCAATGGGTAATGTAAAGAATATCCTTGCCCCGCTGATATCCAATTCCATACTCTTTATTCACCTCCTGTCTCTCCCGGTACTGTTCCGGTTTGATATAGAAATACCTATTTGTTAGTATGAAAAATTCCTGCAATTTTAATTCCTGTTCCGGGAAATAAAAGAGGAACGATTCCTGCCACAAAATGAAAACAGGGTGCCACGATTGCCAGGATCACCCACAACATCTGGATCAGCATTCTCTGGGAGTAACTTGCTTTGATCCTCATTCTCGCTGTGTCCTCATCTGTTGCTGCAGCTGCTTTCTGCACTGCAAGTCCCATAAAAAAGAAATTAAGGACTGCCACACATCCTCCCACCTGCCCCTCCAAGAAACACCGTATAATCAAACGGTACCTTCTGTGGCATGAAAGCATGCAGCACTCCAAACACGATCCACATCAAAATCAGCCCGATTCCGGTGATGGCAGCTACCTTCCCGGTTTCCTTCTTTACGGCAGGCTGAACATTATCCATAATACTCATATAAATCTCCCTTTCGTTTCTGTATCATTACAGGTGTCTGTTAAACGATACTTTATTTTTCTCTTTTTGTTCTCTTTCTTCTGCTGTCTGTTAATAGAAAGATAAAATTTATATGCCACTGTCCCGGAACCTCCAAGACCAAGAAAAAACCGGGGATATATACCCATCCGCCAGCTCCGGTCTTAGAAACAATCAGCCAGCATACTGCCAGACATATCAGGACAGGGGTTATGAGAGACAGTCCAAGCTGCGACAACATGGTGACATTTCTGATGATCTCTGACCATTGTTTCATCCTCTTCTCTTTTTTGCTTAATTTTTGTATATATTTTCTAAGAATTTATAGTCAAATTTTACCTATATATCCTTTAAAATTACAATCTCATTAGATAATTTTATCAAATATTTTTTATCCATCCAATATTTTTTTGTTATTTTTATATCGTGTATGTGATTATATCATCAATATAAATCTTTTTATACAGTCAAAGCCTCTGATTTGTTTATATTTTTATTTCAAAGAAGAAGAGATATAAATAAGGAGCCTGCCCGGAGAGCTTTTTTGTGTCATAGAACATTACAGAGTAATATTCTATAACACAAAAAAAGCACGAAAACAACTCATCACTGTTTTCATGCTTCTTCTTTCGTATATAATTCTGCTTTATATATAAGTTCTGTATTACCGGTCTGTCCCAGCAGACACATTCCTCTTATAGAAAATCCTCTTAATTAATGCATTTGAGACCCTGTACATCCTCCCGGAGCGTTTATCTTTAATTCTTATTCTGTATATAATATCCACTGTAGTCCGGATCATCCAGACAGTCTGCATCGATCCATGCCGGATTGCTCAGTACATTTTTCTCGATCACAACAGATTTCTTCGGTGCCGTTGTTTCAACTGCTGCCCAGATCGTCTGGTATCCCATAGCATAAGGCTGCTGAGAAACACAGCCAATCTCTTCTCCATTACGGATTGCTTCCTGCTGCTTAGTAGTTGCATCAACCCCTACCAGAGCCGGTGCATCATGCTCATCACTCTTCTCCAGATTCAGATACATCTCTGTAATATCTGCATTGGTGCAGAATACACCATCCAGTGTGGGATATTTTTCCAGAACTTCCTTCATGGAAGCCTCCATATCATCTACCTGATCAGAATAAATAGTTTCCACAACTTCAATGTCTCCGTACTTCCCGATATTATTCATGAATCCTTCTACACGATCCTGAACACTCTTTGTCTTCTGCTAGTGCGGAAAAAACCGCACCTTTACCCATCTTTCCGAGTGCACTGCCAAGCTGATAGCAGCCATCTTTCCTACCTGCACATTATCGGTTCCCCGATATGCCTTCACCAGTTTTTTCTCGGCTACATTAGAATACAAATGCTATAACCGGAATTCCATTTTCCTTTGCAGCTTCAAGCTGTGCCTCACAGGAATCCATGTCACTTGCCGAAATACAAAGAACATCCGGATTCTCTGCAATAACAGCATCTATTGTATTAATCTGAGTTTCTACGTCCTCTTCATTATCAGGGCCTTCAAAAGTCATGGTAATCTGGTCATCTTTTTTTATAACCATATGCTTTATTAATTTCCTTTACCGCATCTTCCATGCCTTTCTTAACCATCTTCCAGTATTCGCCCTTGACACATTTGCTTACCACTGCGATCCTTGAACCGGCATGGATTTTTATATCTGTATCAATCTCCGGAATCAGCGGACTCTCTATCCTACTTCCTTCACTAGCTTCTGCCTCTGAATCGGATTCTTCGATAGCGTCTGCCACCAACGGCTGGATTGTCTCTTCCACCTCCGCTCTGCTGCATCCTGTCAGCATTGCCAGTCCTGTCATTAAACTTATCGCTGCTGCCGCCGCTCTTTTCATTTTAATTTCCTCTTCCTTTCAGTGCTATACTGCACATTACAGCAATTTCATAAAATAATGTATAATTTCTGTCAACTAAAAATCGATATCTGCTCAGTACTCTCACAGAATAATTAACATCGAACAATTACCTGTAGCGATCCTCTTAAATACATTATTTACGAGAATTGCTATAAACCTTATAACTGCATATTACTTTCTACATTATACACACTTTACGGAATTCGTCCAGAGATTTTACACATTTTTCACTTTTATACATCAAAAATTGCGCTATATCAATGTCTTTTGAATGCCATACCTGCAGGCTGCACCTGAAACTCCAACTGTTTCTTTGTCACCGGATGCTGAAATCCCAGTTTTGCAGAACAGAGAGCCAGCGGTTCCTGACTATTCTGACCGGGATTATACTTTCTGTCACCAACCAAAGGCATTCCGGCATGCGCCATCTGCACACGAATCTGATGATGCCTGCCTGTATCCAGATCAATCCGAATCAGATTTCTTTCGCCACAATCCTGTGCATCTTCTTTATTTTTCCAGATTTCCAGAACTTCATAAGACAAGATCGCCTTTTTTGCTCCGGAAGTCCCTCCCTCAACCACTGCAGAGCTGTTGGTCCTGCCATCCTTCTTCAGCCAGTCTACCAGTTTTGCACTCTTCACTTTCACTGTTCCTTCTGTAACTGCAAGATAAGTCTTCTTTATTTTTCCCGCTGTCATCTGTCTGCTGAGATCTGCTGCTGCCTTCGGATTCAGGGCAAACACAAGAACCCCCTCCACCGGCTGATCCAGGCGATGGATAATACCCAGATACGGCATCTTACCCGGCACCTTCTGAGCAATATAATTCTTCAAGAGGCTCTCCATATCCATACTGCCAACCCGCGCATTCTGAACTGCAAGCCCTGCCGGTTTGTGACAGACCAGAATATCTTTATCTTCATATAAAATATAATCTCTGATATCTTTTATCCACATAAAAAACTCTCCTTTTCATGGAGAGTATATCCTAAAATTCCATTTCACGCAATAAACGAATATATATGAATACAATTTGAAAACGGTCATCACTTTTTACTTTTCCTGATTTCAAAAATGATGACCGCTTCAATGTTCTTCGTTATTCAATTTATTTTCCTCTTAGTATTCTTTCTATAATAAAATAATATGTTATTTACAAACTACTTTATAAGTTCACTATTAAATTTTTCTATGTTTATTTAAAATTCCTATTCTGTTTCCTGCTCATAATCCATATGTACTGTTTATAATCTGATTCATTCCTGCTTTTATGCTTTTATGATATCAGTTATTCAGTTCATCGGAACTTACTTAGAAAGTTTTATAGATTTTAAATTATAATTTCACGTATTATAATTTGTTTTTCATTTATGAAATATCGGATACACTTTTTCATTATTTTTCGTGCTAAGCAATCATAAACCTAACTTCTTAAATTCACAACTGTTTAATTTCCTTATGTGCTTTTCATATTTATCGAACATTAATGGCAGATGTTCTGAATTATGTAAAGTATCACTGAAAAAGTACCTTAATATTTCTCTCAATATCCTGTAATTTTATATACCGGATATTCTTCTGATGCAGGATTTCAAACCATATACTTAAACTTCTATATGCCTCTCAAAACATCGTTCTTACCTTCAGTTTATCTGTTACCTGAACCTCTGCTTTCAGGCTAACTACTGAGATAAGGGTTATGCTCTTCCGGTAAATATTTCTTTACACATTTACCAAAATCCCTGTATCAGGTCTGCAACAGATATTCAATATAAGTTATCGCTTCTATAATACCTTTGATACATTCCTTCCTTATTAATCAGACTGTGCGTATGCTCTTATATTATATAAGGAAAATACTTTTTTATAATCTCCGTATCAGGTCTTTCTTGCAGGAAATGCGATACCCGTTACTCTTATATTGATGAAGTTATAAATTCTTTCCCAATGGAATCACCCGAACCTTTCTTTTATTTTCATCCTTTTCATTGGAACATTTATATATGCTATGAATTGAATGAATTTCTTTGATTGTTTAATTCGTTTCCTTGTTTCTTTTGATGGTGTTATAATAACACTCTTGTTATTATTTGTCAATACATTTTTGCATTTTATTTCAATATTTTCTATTTATCTTTGTATTATTTGCACTAATTTTATAATATTTTTATTTATTTGATAATTTTCAGACTATTTCGCTTTCTTCGATGCAGTACGTTGCTGCCCGGGGCTCTATTATATCCACGAATCGCTCCGCTGCAAAGCAGTTCCCGCAATTCTCATAATTTCATAAACAATAAAGATGCAGCTACTCCCAACCTAAAGAGAGGATAGCTGCATCTTCATCACTTTCTATTTTCGATTATAATTAATCAGGCATCCCTTAAGGATAATCTCACGCTCATCATCCGTAAGCTCCCCAAGAGCCACTTCAAACTCCTTCAGTCCCTCAGCACCGACAACATATCCCTGGATCACATCATCCTTTTCTTCCACTGCCTTACGAATCTGTGGGAAGAACAGATAATCTCCGTTTGCAAACGGAAGCTCCCCTTCTTTAATCAGGAATGGAAGCATACCCCAGTTGATCAGATTGGAACGGTACCTCTTTGTCGCATACTCATTGGCGATATTTGCCCATCCGCCAAGCACTTTCTGACAGGAAGCAGCCTGCTCACGCGCAGAACCATCACCTGGTTTCACTGCAAAGATCGTACTTCCCACACCAAGATTTTCCTTGCTTACATTCGGATAATCCTTTTTGATCACATCCATTACAGGTTTCATCTCCGGTAATGCCTCAACCGGACATTTTCCTTCCTGAATAGCCTTCTGAGCTTTCTGAACTTCTTTCGCACGTCCTACATAAGCAGGATCTTTTCTGGAAAGTGTAAACTCAGCCAGTCCAAGTGGATTGGAACGATAAGAAGATGTCTCACCGGATGGGATCAGTTCATCTGTTGTAGTAACCGGATCATGGATCTCAGAAACAACCTTCACGATCAGATTCTCCGGAAGTGCAGCCATCTCCGGCCAGTCCTTAATATTCGGACCAAACTGGATCTCTACACCCGGATCAGCTATACCCTTGCTGTCAAATACACGATTGTCATAAATTGTCTTATCAAAGAAATATTTCTGTCCTGTATAACCACCCGTATAATCCTCTGCTGAAGTCAGGAAACCTTTGTTTGCTGCAGTTGCCGCAATAGAACGTGCGTCCATAAGTGCAACAGAAGAAATCTGGCCATTCTGGATTTTGGAACCTTCGCGGTTCGGGAAGTTTCTGGTCGTATGACGGATACTGAATGCATTATTTGCAGGAGTATCCCCTGCACCAAAGCAAGGTCCGCAAAAAGCAGTCTTCACAACAGCTCCCGTTTCAAGAAGTCCTGCCAGAACGCCATTCTTAG
>ENA-OQHK01000169-OQHK01000169.1-human-gut-metagenome-genome-assembly--contig:-NODE-169-length-12604-cov-5.543961_pt1 | contig 12604 bp, 11 predicted proteins | sample MGYA00242562_ERZ504715 | MGnify/ENA primary metagenome ERZ504715 (study PRJEB26092, sample SAMD00036445) | human gut metagenome | host: Homo sapiens | study: EMG produced TPA metagenomics assembly of...
ACAAACAACCGCGGCTGACTTCACATTTTTCTGAGGAATATACTGTGTGCTATGCCGGCAGCCTCACAACCTAAAAAGCGAGGCGCCCACCACACCTATCATATGATGAGCTGCACCTCACCCTTCTTTTTTGCTGAGCGGCAGCGTAAATATAAACTCAGTTCCCACACCCTCAGTGCTTATCACATTTATATTCTCACCATGCGCCTGTACAATTTCTTTAACTATAGACAGGCCAAGTCCCGTACCGCGCTTATCCTTTCCGCGGGATAAATCACTCTTGTAGAAGCGTTCCCAGATCTTTGAAAGGCTGTCCTTTGGTATACCGATACCGTGATCCTTTACTGATATAAACACCTTTTCATTTCTGATACTCGTCTCAATCTTGATACTCGAATCATTATTTGAAAACTTCACAGCGTTGTCTATCAGGTTGTAAAGAATTTGCTGGATTTTGACCATATCACCGCGCACGAAAAGCTCTTTTCCTGTGAGCAGCAGGTCAAAGCTTAAGCCCTTTTCACTGCATTTACCCTCGAAGGTAAGGATTGTCGTGCGGATCATTGTATTGATGTCAAAATCAGCAATATCCAGATGTATGCCGTGATGACCGAACTGGTTCAGATCAATAAGACTCTTGGTGAGCTTATTAAGCCTCTCGGTCTCAAAAAGGATGATGTTTAAGTATTTATCCTGCATCTCAACAGGAATGGTTCCGTCCAGCATGGCCTCCACGTAGCCCTTTATCGATGTAAGAGGGGAGCGGAAGTCGTGTGACACGTTGGAAACAAACTTGCGCTGATCCTCCTCAAGCGTATCAAGCTCAGTTGCCATGTAGTTTAGTGTGTTTGCCAGATAGCCGATTTCGTCATTGGAATGTACATCAATCTGGGCGGTGAAATCGCCCTTTGCATACTTCTTTGCGGTCTTTGTGATTTTGGAGATAGGACGGTAAATGGAGCGGCTCATCGTGACAAGCATAATAAATGCCACTGCAAAAATGAGCGCTACAGTGTAAAAGGAGATATTCATAAAACCGTTTACACCTGCCGTGATATGGCTCATTGTCTTGTGAATGACTATGTAGCCGATATTCTGGTACGAGACATTTACCGGGGAAAATACGGACAGCATCCTATGCTTGAAGGAGCCGTAAAAATCTCCAATCATATAGTTGTCGCTGCCAAAATCGGTGACATCAAATCCATTTATCACTACAGGCTTAGAACTGTCATTTTGGATATCAATGCCTATTGACGGATCATCAGAGTCCATGAGCAGCTCACCGTCAGGGCTGACCACCCATACCTCGGCATCCATATAGTCGGCTACGATTTTCATGTGATTCTGGAAATCGCTAAGCGACATGGATGAGCCAAAGTATTCACTGGCATAGTCACCTGCAATGATGGAGGCCTCCCTGTAGAGATTGGATGCTTCCTGCTTTTCGATATAGTCTGTGGTGAGATGCTGTGTAAAGGTGCATATAATGAAAAAAGCGATGACACCGTAAATCAGGTAGCTGATTAACAGCTTAGAGTAGATGGTATGCTTCATTATTTATTTTACCTCAAACTTGTATCCGATGCCCCAGACAGTTGCGATGCGCCAGGTTGGCTTGTCCTTGATTTTCTCGCGGAGACGCTTTACATGCACGTCGACAGTGCGGGTGTCACCGACATATTCATAGCCCCATATGTTGTCCAGAAGCTGCTCCCTTGTAAATACCTGATTTGGAGATGAGGCAAGAAAATATAATAGCTCAAGCTCCTTTGGCGGCATATCAATCTGCTGTCCGTCATAAGTGACAGAGTAGTTGGACAGATTTACAATAAGCCCCGGGTACTCCACACACTTGATATCTACGGAAGCATAGGCCTCCGGCTTTGCAGGCTGGAAACGTCTGAGCACGGCCTTGACTCTTGCCACAAGCTCCTTTGAGTCAAAGGGCTTGAGTATATAGTCGTCGGCGCCAAGCTCCAGGCCTAAAACCTTGTCAAATACCTCGCCCTTTGCGGAGAGCATGATAATCGGCACATCGGACTTTGCACGTATCTCACGGCATACCTGATAGCCGTCTATGCCCGGAAGCATGAGGTCCAAAAGAAGCATGTTTGGCTTGTAGTGCTCGAACGCGATAAGAGCCTGCTCACCATCATTTACGATTTTGGTGTCATAGCATTCCTTGGTCAGATATAGAGATATAAGCTCTGCTATATTGTTGTCGTCGTCTACTATCAGTATTTTCTGTTTAACAGCCATTTCTAATCTCCTTCTTAAAAATTATTTATATTCCGTAAAAGTACATTGTCGTTATTTAAAGGTTGCGATGGTTACTCCGGCATCGCCCTCACCAAACTCACCGAGATGGTATTCCGCAATAGTTTTTGTCCTCTTAAGGAGTCCATGCACAGCCTTTCGCAGTGCACCGGTGCCTTTTCCGTGGACAATGCGCACTGATGAAAGATGAGCGATATATGCGTCGTCTAGGTATTTATCCAAGAGAGCAAGCGCCTCATCCGTAGTCTTTCCAATCAGGTTGATTTCTGATGAAACTGACAGCGATTTGCTCATCTTTATCTTGCTTCCGCTGCCGCCGTACTTCTTGGCAGGAGATACATCGTCGTTTAAGAGCACGAGGTCATTAATATTAACCAGCGAGCGCAGTATACCCATCTGCACATACAAATCGCCCTTGGCGTTTGGCAGAGTGTGGACGGTTCCCTTCAAATTGAGGGAGAGCACAAGCACAGAATCACCGATGCGCAGCTTCTTAGGCGCCTTGTGATTTGCCTTGGCAGTGTTTTTCTTGATGTCTGACAGCTTCTTTTCCTTGTCATTCATCTTGTCACGAAGGGCAGAGCGCTCCTTTTCCATCTGGCTCATAGGAGCCTGCCCCTGTCCGTATTTGTTGAAATTGCGGATGGTTTTGTCGGCGAGTTCCTTTGCATCCTGCAGTATCTTGTAGGCTTCCTCATTTGCCTCGCGTAAAATCTTGTCCTTACTCTTGTCTATGCGCTCGTTTTTCTCTTCGAGCTGTTTCTTGAGCTTTTCAATCTCGGCCTTGTAGCTGTTGATTTCAAGCTGTTCCTTTTCGATAGTTTGTCGCTGTGACTCGAGGCTTGCAATCAGATCCTCAAAATCAAGGTCGTTATCATTAATTCTGCTTTTTGCATCCTCGATGATGTTTTCGTCAAGACCAAGCTTTGATGAGATTGCAAATGCGTTACTCTTTCCAGGAATACCGATTAACAGGCGGTAGGTAGGGCTTAAAGTCTCCACATTGAACTCGCAGCAGGCATTTTCCACACCGTCTGTGGAAAGCGCATACACCTTCAGCTCACTATAGTGTGTGGTGGCCATGGTGATGGCACCATACTGGTGCAGTCTGTTTAAAATTGAGATGGCAAGTGCCGCGCCCTCTGTCGGGTCGGTTCCCGAGCAGAGCTCATCGAACAGGCAAAGGCTTCGGTCGTCAGCTTTTTCAAGAATTTTTACGATATTGGTCATGTGAGACGAGAAGGTACTGAGACTTTGCTCAATACTCTGCTCATCGCCTATATCCGCAAAGACATCCTCAAAGATGGCGAGCTTTGACCTGTCAGCCGCAGGAATGTGAAGACCTGCCTGACCCATGAGAGTCAAAAGTCCGACAGTCTTTAGTGAAACCGTTTTACCGCCGGTGTTTGGTCCGGTGATGATAAGCTGCTTATATTCCTCGCCGAGCCGTACATCTATAGGGACCACCTTTTTAGCATCCAAAAGCGGATGACGGCCCTTTCTGATATTGATATGTCCCTCGGTGTTGAACTCCGGTGCCACACCGTTATATGATTTAGCCAGATTTGCCTTTGCAAAAATGAAGTCAAGCTCTGAAAGAATCTCATAGTCCTGCTCCAAGGCAGCCGCATTCATGGCAACCTTGTCGCTGAGCGCTGCAAGGATTTTTTCAATCTCATCCTGCTCCTTTATGAAAAGCTCCTTGAGCTCATTATTCAAATTGACGACAGCCATCGGCTCGATAAAAAGGGTAGAGCCGGTAGATGACTGGTCGTGCATCATGCCGGGTACATTGCCCTTAGCCTCAGCCTTTACAGGCAGACAATATCTGCCGTCACGCATGGTCACAACCGCATCCTGCAGATATGTCCTCGTTGTGCTGTTGTTCATGAGCTTGGTGAGCTGCGCATGGATTCTGTCGTTCATGCCGCGTATGCTCTTTCTTATCTTAAAAAGCTCAGGACTTGCATCATCGGCAATCTCTTCCTCAGATAAAATGCACCTCTTAATCTCATCGCAGAGCGCAGAAACCGGTTCAATCCCTGCAAACAGACCGGAGAGAGAATCCTGCTTTTCATTATCCATGGCGCTTCTGCCATAAGCCTTCACGCGCTTTGCAACCTCCAAAAGACTGCAGATGCGAAGAAGCTCGGTCGTATTCAGAGCTCCGCCGATATCAAGCCTCTTTAGAGAAGCATGCACATTGTGTATGCCAACGAAGGATATTCCGCTGTCCTTGTACAGGCGGCTTAGTGCATCGGCAGTGGTGGTCTGCAGATGTCTGATTTCGTATAAATCGGTGATAGGCTCAAGCGAAAGACACCGCTTCTTTGTCTCATCACATGCTGCGTAGCTGCTTAGCATGGTGAGGATTTTGTTATATTCCAATGTTTTGTAAACTTTTTTATTCATTTCTATATCCTTATATTTCGGTAGTTGAATATTAAATTCATATTTACTGTATAGCTTATCATATTATAGCTGAAAATCTTACAAAAAAACCATAATAAATATGTATTAAATGATAATTACAAGATGATAACATAAAGTTTAATACATAACGAACCGGTTTGTTAAACGAGCCAAAAAGTACGGGCTTGCAGCAGTCCGGCGGGTACATGCCACAAGCCCGTACTCAAAGGCGTACTCAAAAAATATGGTTGCAACGCAATATAATTCAGAATATAATGTAAGATAGTAACTAAAGACATCTAATCAGGGTGACAATATGGAGCAATTTATCAGAGAAAAGATAAAGGATAAACCGCTGAATAAAAAAAGACTTGCAAAAAAAGCAGGCACAGCAGCCCTCTGCGGAGTTGCATTTGCAGTGGCTGCAAGCATTGTTTTTGCTATATTTCTGCCGGTTATCAACAGACAATCAAAAAAAGCTTCAGATGGAAAAAATAATAATGATGTGCAGACAGCCACACAGCAGTCAGGCATAGATGACAGCAGTGATGCATATAGTGAAAATGGTACACAAAGCACAGAGTCCGGCACTTCTTCGGAGCCGTCTTTGCAGACCTATCAGCCTACACTCGCAGATTATCAGGCAGTGCAGAACCAGCTCTACAGAGTGGGCACTTCGGCCACGAAATTTGTAGTAGGAGTCACGGGTGTGACAGATGCCACTGATATTTTCAATAATTCCTATGAGACCGAGGGTCAGGGAGTGGGAGTGATACTGAGGGACAATGGAAAGCAGCTAATCATTCTGACAGAGAAAAATGTAGTGGATAAGGCGGATAAGCTTAGTGTAACCTTTGTAAACGACATGATGGCTGATGCTGCGCTGGTCAAGTATGACAGCAATACAGGTATAGCAATCATTTCCGTGGATAAGTCACTTCTGGACGACGCCACAACAGGGGCTATAGCGGTTGCAGAGCTTGGTAATTCAAATATCGTTTCAAGAGGAGCATCTGTCATTGCGCTTGAGGCAAACTATGCTATTCTCACAGGTCTTGTAACGTCAACAACCAACGAGCTGTCGGCGCAGGACAACAATTACTCGGTGCTCACCACAGATATCGCAAGCAACAAGTTGCAGAGCGGTATACTGATTAATACAGATGGTCAGGTCATAGGGCTTTCGCTTCAGGATTTCAATCCGGCGGAGGAAAACAATACGCTCACGGCTGTCAGCATAAGCGACCTGTCACCTGTCATTGAAAAGCTCGAGAGTGGCGCGGATGTGCCGTACATAGGCATCACCTGTACTACAGTTACAGAAAAAATAGCAAACAGATATAACATCCCAAAGGGTGTTTATATAAAGCAGGTTACCATGGATTCACCGGCATTTGTCTCGGGGCTTCAAAGCGGAGATGTGATAGTTGCGGTAAACAATACAGAGGTGTCGAATGTGTCCGCGTACAACACACAGCTTATGAAGCAAAAGCCTGAGGATACCTGCAATCTGAAAGTAAAGAGAAAAGGAAGCAACGGCTACACGGAGATTACCTGTCAGGTGAAAATCGGAGTGATGAATTAGCCGAAATTAGGAGGATATATGAAGTATATTTCAACTCTCCGCGAGGGAGAGAGAATCAATGAGATTTTTTTATGCAAGAGCAAGCAGACAGCCATGACCAAAAGCGGAAAGCCTTATGACAATGTTATCCTGCAGGATAAGACAGGCACGCTGGATGCCAAGATATGGGACGTGGGCTCAGTAGGCATTGAGGAATTTGATGCAATGGATTACATAGCCATAACCGGTGATATCACAAGCTTTCAGGGCAATTTACAGTGTTCCATAAAGCGTGCGAGAAAGGTAAACGAGGGAGAATATGACCCTGCGGATTATCTGCCGGTCAGCGATAAGGATGTCGAGGTCATGTATAAGGAACTCATGGGCTTTATCGGTTCTGTAAAGAATCAGTACCTGTCACAGCTCTTACATAGCTTTTTTGACAATAAGGAGTTTGAGCGCCGTTTCAAGTTCCATTCAGCCGCAAAGAGCGTGCACCACGGCTTTGTAGGAGGTCTTTTGGAGCATACACTCGGTGTGACGAAGAACTGTGATTATTTTGCAAAAATGTATCCGGTTTTAAACCGTGACCTGCTTCTTACAGCAGCTATTTTCCATGATATCGGAAAATTAAAGGAGCTTTCTACTTTCCCGGAGAATGACTATACAGACGCTGGTCAGCTCCTCGGACATATCATGATTGGTGCAGAGTGGGTAGGCGATGCGATTAAGAGCATCGACGGCTTCCCGGTAGTACTCGCAAACGAGCTTAAGCACTGTATACTTGCCCACCACGGCGAGCTTGAGTTTGGCTCTCCGAAAAAGCCGGCACTTGTCGAGGCACTTGCACTTAGCTTTGCAGACAACATAGATGCCAAGATGGAGACCTTCAGGGAGCTGCTTGTAAATGTGCCTGAAAACGATACAAAGTGGCAGGGCTACAACAGATTTATGGAGACAAATTTCCGCAGAACAAGTGTGTAAAAAGGCGGACGATATTAAATATAGCTATGGTGTGATTTTTGGTGTGAAAGCTTGCGCCGGATACAAACATTATAAAGAGTAATTATATATATAAAATAAAGAAGAGAAAAGCATGAAAAAAAATGACATATTTGAACTTGAAATAACAGATATGGGAACAGATGGCGAGGGTATCGGACATTATGATGGCATGACCTTTTTCGTAAAGGATGCACTGATTGGTGACGTCATAACAGCCCGCGCAACAAAATTAAAGAAAAACTATGGCTACGCAAGAGTGGAAGAGATTAAGACCCCTTCCACTTTTCGCGTTGAGCCGCAATGTGAGCTGCACAAGAGGTGTGGCGGCTGCCAGATACAGGCGCTCTCCTATGAAAAGCAGCTTGAATTTAAAAATAATAAGGTGCGCAACAATCTCATGCGTATAGGTGGATTTTCCGAGGCAGAGCTGGACAGTAAAATGCAGCCGCCTGTTGGCGCAGACAATTCATACCGCTACCGCAACAAGGCACAGTTTCCGGTGGGATATGACAGGGATGGCAATATAGTGACAGGCTTTTATGCATCGCGAAGCCACAATATCATCCCGGTCGAGGACTGCAGGACTTGGGGTGACCGCAAAACAAAGAGATACTCGACATCATAAAGGAATGGATGAATGAGTGCGGCATCACGCCGTATGACGAGAACACACACAAAGGGCTCGTGCGCCATGTGCTTATCAGATATGGATTTACATCAAAGCAGATTATGGTGTGTCTTGTGATAAATGCAGATGAGCTGGAGCCTGAACACCGAGCAGAGGATATACTGTGCGAAAGACTCTCAAAAATCGATGGAATGACTTCCATTTCCTACAATATTAACAAGGAAAACACAAATGTCATCCTCGGCAAAAAGACGGTCTGCATATGGGGCAGACCATATATTGAGGACACCATCCATCTGCTTTCTTACCCTGATTTCACACCACAGGGGACAGGCATTACATATCAGATTTCGCCACAGTCGTTCTATCAGGTAAACCCGAAGCAGACAGAAAAGCTCTACAGCACGGCACTTGCATTTGCAGGGCTCACAGGAAATGAAAATGTCTGGGATCTCTACTGTGGTATCGGTACCATATCGCTCTTTTTGTCACAGAAGGCAAAGCAGGTGTACGGAGTGGAAATAGTGCCTCAGGCAATCGAGGATGCCAAAAACAATGCGAAGCTCAATGGCATCACAAATGCACAGTTTTTCGTAGGAAAGGCTGAGGAGGTGCTGCCACAGTTTTATGAGAATGCAAAGAAAACTGAGAAAATCACTGATGATACAAAAAACACCGGACGTACAGATATGCTTCGCCCGGATGTGATAGTCGTTGACCCTCCAAGAAAGGGCTGTGATGAGAAGTGCCTGGACACAATGCTTGCGATGTCACCGGAGAGGATTGTATATGTGAGCTGCGATTCGGCAACATTGGCAAGGGATTTGAAGATACTGTGTGAGGAGAAGTATGAACTCATAAAGTGGCAGGCGTTTGATCAGTTTTCTCATACGACGCACGTAGAAACAGTCTGCCTTCTGTCGAGAAAAGCCCAATAAATCAAAGGATTTCGCCATTTTGGGAATAAAATAGATGTGTGTTTCTGTTTCCGTAGAGTGATGATATAACCGGATGTTTACCCCAGGGGATAGGCTTTGGGAAATGGGAGATATACATTTTGGCGAAAGGATACTTTTTCGCAAAAGTTGTTTCACGTCATGAGGATGAGAAGATGAGTAATGATTTTGAGAATTCACAGGAGTATAGGAAAGCACTTGAGATAGCTAAGAAGCAGGAAGAATTATATAAAAATGTTACGAAAGCGATATCTCCAGAAGCGTTAGCAAAATTTCAAGAACTCAGTAACAAATTAAGCGAATGGAAGAATTCACTTAATAATATGCCGGGGCTTCTAAAGTTTGCAGAAATGCTCAAAAATTATCAGCAAGAGGTCAGAGTAACTGAAGGTTTAACTGAAGCTGAGTTTGAAGAAAAATATAGATCTGAAATTGAGTGGAGTGAAAAGTTCGGAAAAAATGGTTGGGTTATTTCTGAGCATTCAAATCTTGCAGATATTAAAAATTGGGAACAATTATTACGTGAAGGGGAAGCAAAGGTAGCAGAGTTTTTTGACGGAGAAGATATTGTAATTCTTGATGTGATTATAGAGGGATTACAAGAAAAGTATGTTTCGGACGAGATACAGTTATATTTTAAGAATGGTATGCAAGCTTTTGAAAATGAAGATTATATGACTGCAGCTATGTACTTGCTTGCATTACTTGATAATAGAGTGAATAAATTAGTTGATTTTCCGAACCAACATATGAGTTACAAAGTTAAATATTCTAATAGTGGCTTTGCAAATCAAATGGCCGAGGATTTTAGACAGCTTACCGAAAAACGAGGATTTATGTCAAAGAAAATATACTTTTTGGAAATGTATCCTTCGTTAATTGCATATTTGAATAGGATATTTATAGATGGCTCATACAAGTTCGAAAAAGGTATAGAACCTCCGTATTTGAATAGGAATTGGTTAATGCATGGTCGAATGAATAGAAGCATTGAAAGATATGAATGTATACAGATTTTGAATGCACTAAGTGTTATCGAGTTCATGTTTGGAGATAGGTAAGGAGCATTACGAATGAATAAAAGAGATGATTTTTCGCAAAAAACTATAGATACGTTGTGTGAAAGAGTGGGAGGAAAGTGTTCTAATCCAAATTGTAGAAGAGAAACAAAAAGGTCCCCACAGCTAATCCACAAAAAAGAGTATCAATTGGTGAGGCGGCACATATAACTGCGGCAGCTGAAGGCGGACCAAGATACAATCCGGACTTGACGCCAGAGGAGAGAAGTAGTATAGAAAATGGAATTTGGTTATGTAGGTCTTGTGCCAGATTGATAGATAGTGATGAAAGGGTATATTCGATAGAATTACTGAGAATGTGGAAGTATGCAGCTGAATACGAACAATCTTGCATTATTAATCAGACAGATAATTGGTTAAAAACAAACGTTGTATTTGAAAATAGAAAAAATATAGCGTGTAGGAAGGCAAAAGAAGCATTAGATAATTTGCACGGTATATTGCAATACGCATATGAATATTGGAAACATAATTTTGAAAATCGACATTATGGCTCATTTTTGGAAAATGAGCTGATGGAACATTGGGTTTTATATGAAGATGACTTAAGAAGAATTTATACATTTCAAGAGAAAAGAGTGCTTTTGAATGAGGTATTATTGGAGTATTCACTGGATTTAGGACCGGAGATATGTAAAGAAATAAATAATTATTGCAATTATTTGAATTTCTCTTATCAAAGTGATACTTGTGGTCTATATGATAATTATTGGAGATGCTTTTTTGAAATGTTGTCTACTTGTTTTGATATTTTATTGGGTATCAAGAACAATGTTGATGACATATTATACCGACAATATTCTGTATTGAAGTAATATCTTATGATAAATTAGTAAGAGATGCTAAACAGAGGAATCAAATTCTTTTTGACAAATTGTTTAATCCGAAAGTAAATGAGGTTTTAAATTCCAAGTTGTTAAACGAATAGGGTTAATGTATAGTCATGGTGCCAATTAGACATTTCTAATTGGCACTACCCATTTAAAAGAAAAAGAACATTTAGAAGGCGGAAGAATTGAAGGTGAAAATATCAAAGCAAAGTTGCAGACAGGAGAGTTTGGTTTAGATATGGCAGAGTATATGGGCGAATATAAAATAATAAGAAGGATGGATGGTGGTGGAAATGCCAACGTTTTTGTTGCGGAGAATGCAAGAGGTGAAGAGGTCGCGATCAAAATTCTTCGAGAAGAAAGTGGTAACGGAAAAAAGGCGGTAAAAAGGAATAGAAAAAAGAGAATACGTTTTAAGATTGAGACGGAGATGGTAGTTGGGATTCAAGATGAAATTAAAGGGGTTATTCCTATTTTTTCTTACGGATTACCTGATGAAAAAACAAAAAATATTGGTACGCAATGCCAATTGCTATACCCCTTGAAGATAAATTGAAAGAAGTGAAAAGCCTTGAAGATAAAGTGAATTGTGTTTTGGAACTGGCAAGAACTTTGGAAGCGTTACATAAAAAAGATATTGTTCATCGAGATATAAAACCGAAAAATATATACTTTTACAATGGTAAGTATTGTCTTGGAGATTTTGGCTTAGTTGACTATCCTGAAAAGAGAGATTTGACGTCGCTTCAAGAAGCAGTTGGTCCAAAGGCTACAATGGCTCCTGAAATGAGATATAATGCAAAAAATGCTGATGGTAAAAAGGCAGATGTGTATTCTCTTGCAAAAACATTATGGATTGTATTGACTGGAGTAGATCATGGATTTGAAGGTAGATATGAAGAAGATGATGCGATAATTGGACTGCGTAATGACAAGAGGTATAAAAAGGAACATTTAGTGGAATTGGAAGAACTATTAAAGCAGGCAACAGAGTACGATCCGTCATTGAGACCTAGTATGGAAACTTTTGTGACAACACTTGAAAAATGGTTAGAGGTAGTAAGCAATTTTCAAAAGAGCAATTATAGTGAGTGGAAATATTTACAGAATAGGCTGTTTCCTAAAACAGTACCATTACATGCTGAGTGGAGAGATATAGATTCTATTATAAAAATTTTAAATGATATAGGAAGTATGTCTGGACTAAATCATATGTTTTTGCCAACTGGAGGGGGACAGGATGTAGAATCGGCAAAATACGCAAACGAAGAAGGGTGTATCTGTTTGGTAGCTGGAGGTTGTAACTACATATTTAAACCGTATAGGTTGGAATTAGAAAATTACGGGAAAAGAGATTATAGATGGAGTTATTTTAGATTACAATTAGAACCAATAGAACCTATTTCTAATGCGATATATGAGGATTGTCGTGAATCATTGATAGAAGATTTTCCGGGACATTATATAGAGAGCAATCTGGCAAGTTATGGAAGATATGATGATGGAACAGAGTTTCCTAAAGGACACAGACAAGTCGACAGATTTTTGAATGGCTCGTTTGTTATCTTTTCAAAACAATCTGTATATAATCACATCTCTGGAACTTATGATGCAAGGCATAATAAAATGAGCAGTTTGGAATTTCGACATTATATTGGAACTATGAGACAATCATATTATATGATGAAAGATTTTACTAAATTTTCAAGCATTTACCAGAAGAATCCATTTTAGTATTAAAGAAGAAAAAGAGGATGTAGAAACTCATAGGAGAATAGAAGAAAGTTGTAAGTTTGACAAATTTATCGAAGAAAATTGGAATAAATGGTGCTTAAAAGATATTTGTGATG
>ENA-OQHK01000171-OQHK01000171.1-human-gut-metagenome-genome-assembly--contig:-NODE-171-length-12505-cov-4.165455_pt1 | contig 12505 bp, 8 predicted proteins | sample MGYA00242562_ERZ504715 | MGnify/ENA primary metagenome ERZ504715 (study PRJEB26092, sample SAMD00036445) | human gut metagenome | host: Homo sapiens | study: EMG produced TPA metagenomics assembly of...
TCCCACGGCATAAAAACAGCTCCTTCATTTGCTATTTTCTTGCCATTTATTTTATCATAAAACTGTATACTATGTCTTTGCACTGTTGTATACTATGTTACTACACTGCACACATTGGACGCCCGCAGGTAATGGTAGAAAATATATGTTAAAACGAATTTGATAAATCCCACAAAGCAATTGTTATACTGTAGCGGCGAACAGTGTTCGCCAATCGAAACGATTGTAAAATCGGTTCGACTTAATACAAATCGTTTGTTATATGAAATTTATATTTGCTATTTACCAAAAAATTGGTTTTGCTTGATTTGTGTTTGCACACAAATCAATTGGCGAACTGTGTTCGCCGCTACAAATGAATAGATAATTCTCATTACACCATAATATTTTGTTAAAACATAAAATTTCTGCAATGGTGGTGGTCACTGACTGCCGCTACTACTGATTTTTTCTTCTTTTATTATGACTGCGATATTTTCAACAATTTCTGCAATTCGCAATTGTTGTGTGTCAGGAATTTGTTTTAACGCTTCTTCAATTCGCATTTTTTGCCTGATTATTAGTTGGCGATGAGTCGATTTTGGAATCAAAAACAAATAAGTTCATTGATTGTTATACCGAGCGCACAGGATATTTTATACAGTGTGTCTATTGTGGGACACTTTTCACCTCGTTCAAGTCTGCCGAGATATGCAGGATAAAGACCTGCCGACATAGCAAGATTTTCTTGGCTGATATCAATTTTTAAACGATATTTCCGAATGTTTTGTCCTATCTTTTTGTTAAGTTCGGTGCGTTCCATATGCTTCATCCTGCTCTTTAGGGTACTTTTTAATTATACTAATACACATTTATTTTGCGCACAATGTAATAAAAAGCATAAAATATGCACTATAGTGTTGACAATGCCTATACTATAGTATATAATCTTATTGTAATCGTTAATTGAACATTGTTGAAAAACAAATTAAAGCAATAAATAATATATTATGAATTGAGGAGAGATTATGTATTGTCAAAGTGTGGAAAACAAATTGATGAGGGAAGTGATTTTGTCAAATACTGCGGAAGTAAAATAAATGGAGAGACGGTATCAAGAAATAATTTGTTGTACAAAGACAAAGCACAGAGCATACCAAAAGCAAAGCAGAATTTATTAGTGATTATAGAGCAAAACATTCTGAACGAATGGTATATACTGTACTTTTTATAATTTTTGAAATTGTTGCAAACGATTGTTTTTATTATGAATGTTTCAAGTTATATTGATCATCATCGTGATGATAATCTTATTGGAATGATTATAGCTGTATTCATAGAAGTGATTGCAATTATATTTGCTTGTGCAATAAAAAAATATGATTCAACTGCTGAACAGGAATATAATAAATATCGTATGATTAATGATTCAACAGATCAAAGAAATTCTTCTTGGCGCTGTCAAAAATGTGGTGCGTATAATGACGGAACCAGTTTGTATTGTGCTCGTTGTTCTTGTGAGAAACCATATGTTATAACCGGAAACAGTAATAAGATAAATAAAAGTGTGCATAGAGCAGATGTTTGGATATGTCCAAATTGTGGCAGAGAAAATCAAAACTATGTTGGCTCTTGCGGATGTGGAGAGGTAAAACCAAAATGAAAAAACTTATTATTTTAATAACAGCTATGTTTATTATTTTACTGACCTCTGCCTGCGGAAAAGTAGAAAATACAGAAAGCTCCGTCGTGATTACAGACGCTGATGCTAAATATATTGAACTTGTTTATGATAATATTGAAAATTGGGATGTTACAAAGGATGATAGCGCAAAAACATTTTCAATCGACAAAATCAGCTTTTATAATTTTGCCAACGGAGAACAAATGGCATTTTACATCAATTACCCAATCGGAGGTTATTATGGATGCGGTTATTATCTTAATGTTGACGATGGTACAATGGAGAAAATAACTTATGATATATATGACCACGATATTAAGGAGTGGAGCACTTCATATATGATAAAAAACGCAACAGATGGAACAGATTGGAACAGTGATGCAGATAAAGACGAAAAACATTCAGTTATCAAAGAAGCCTTTGAAAACTATCTAAAGTCAAAACGAGAATAAGGGTGTTCAGGTACATAAACATAAAAACGGCATAACCGATTAAATTTCGGTTATGCCGTAATTTTTTACTCAGATTCCAGTTGCTAACAGTAGAAATTATATTTAAAAACAAGCTTTATAAATTCCGCAAAACGGTTGTTATACTGTAGCGGTGGACCGTGTTCGCCAATCGAAACGATTGTAAAATCGGTTCGATTTAATCCAAAGCATTTATTATATAAAATTCATATTTACAAATATTTACAAAAAATTGGCTTGCTTATTTTGGCTGTTCAACCAAAACAAACGGTAGCCTTGCGACTGACGGTATAGGTGAATGGTGGTTTACCCACGCTGTTTAAAACCATACACCGTGTCGGGTGTTGCATTGAGATGCAAAAAATAGCCCGAAAAGAAAAATAATTCTTTTCGGGAAATAAAACCTGTAAAAATATAAAAAAGTCAGTAAAATCCGAAAAAAATCCGAAAATTCTCTTGACTTATTGATTATTTCAATATAGAATAATAAAATGTACCATAATGGGGATATGTACCGAAGAGGTCAGAAAAATCCGCAAAAAACTTTATCCGACAAGGGGATATTATCACAAAAATCCTTTGTGTCAAGAGCTTTTTATGAGCAGATTTTCAGTACCGCTTGCCCCGTTTCATAGATTTTTTAAGGAGTGATACGCCTATGGTTAATGTCAAACCCGTAAAGCTTGGCAACACCGAAAGAATGAGTTTTGGTAAAATCGATGAAGTAATTGATATGCCTAATCTTATCGACATTCAGAAAGCGTCATACAAATGGTTGCTTGACGAAGGTCTTAAAGAAGTATTTAAAGATGTTTCGGGCATTACCGATTATCAGGACAACCTTGTTCTCGATTTTATCGACTACACACTTGATGTTGATCACCCGAACTACAGCGTAATTGAGTGTAAGGTTCGTGATGCAACATATTCAGCTGCTCTCAGAGTAACCGCAAGACTTTTGAACAAGTCAACGGGTGAAATCAAAGAGAGCAATGTATTTATGGGCGATTTCCCGCTGATGACCGCAAGCGGCACATTCGTTATCAACGGTGCTGAGCGTGTTATCGTTTCACAGCTTGTAAGAAGCCCGGGCGTTTACTATAAAATGGATCACGATAAAACCGGTAAGGAACTGTATTCAACAACAGTTATCCCGAATCGTGGTGCATGGCTTGAGTATGAAACCGATGTAAACGATGTTTTTTATGTTCGTATTGATAAGAACCGTAAGCTTCCCGTTACATCATTTATCAGAGCACTCGGTCTTGGCACGGATGCCGAAATTCTCGACTATTTCGGTGACGATGAAAGAATGAGAGCTACTATCGAAAAGGATGCCGCTTCAAATGTTGAAGAAGGTCTTATCGAGGTTTACAAAAAGCTCCGTCCGTCTGAGCCTCCGACAGTTGACAGTGCGCAGACACACATAAACAACCTGTTCTTTGACCCCGGTCGTTATGATATGTCAAGAGTAGGCAGATATAAATACAACAAAAAGCTCGGTATTGCAAACCGTCTTGAAGGTCAGGTTCTTGCAGAGCCGATTGCCAACCCACGCACAGGCGAGGTTATGGCTCTTCGTGATGAAAAAATCACAAAGGAAAAGGCTTTTGAAATCGAAAACGCAGGTGTTAAGATTGCCTATGTAAAGGCTGCCGATGAAACAATCGTTAAGGTTATTTCAAACGGTATGGTTGACATTGCTTGCTATGTTGATTTTGATGCAGAAGCAGAGTGTGATATCAAGGAAAATGTTCGTTTTGATGTTCTTTGCGAAATTCTTGATTCCTGCGAGAATGAGGATGACCTCAAGGAAATGCTCAGAAGCCGTGCAGATGAGCTTGTTCCTAACCACATCACGGTTGATGATATCTTTGCAACAATCAACTACCTTAACTGTGTTGCTCACGGTGTCGGTAATACAGATGATATCGACCACCTCGGCAACAGAAGAATCCGCTGCGTAGGCGAACTTCTTCAGAACCAGTTCAGAATCGGTTTCTCCCGTCTTGAAAGAGTAGTAAGAGAAAGAATGACAACCCAGTCACAGGATATGGAGTCGCTTTCGCCTAACTCACTCATCAATATCCGTCCCGTAACAGCGGCAATTAAAGAATTCTTCGGTTCTTCACCGCTTTCACAGTTCATGGATCAGGGTAACCCACTTGCAGAGCTTACCCACAAGCGTCGTCTTTCAGCCCTCGGTCCGGGCGGTCTTTCAAGAGATCGTGCAGGATTTGAGGTTCGTGACGTACACTACACACACTATGGCCGAATGTGTCCTATCGAAACTCCTGAAGGTCCTAACATCGGTCTTATCTCATATCTTGCTTCATTTGCCCGTATCAACAAGTACGGCTTTATCGAAGCTCCTTATCGTAAAATTGACAAGGAAACAGGCGTTGTAACCGACGAGGTTGTTTATATGACAGCCGATGTTGAGGATAACTACGCTGTTGCACAGGCTAACGAACCGCTTGATGAAAACGGCAGATTTGTTCATTCAAGAGTCGTAGGTCGTTACCGTGACGAGTTCGTAGAGTATTCTCCCGAAAGATTCGACTTCATGGATGTATCTCCTAAGATGGTTGTATCTGTTGCTACGGCTATGATTCCGTTCCTTGAAAACGATGACGCAAACCGTGCTCTCATGGGTGCGAACATGCAGCGTCAGGCAGTTCCGCTCCTCCGCAGTGAAGCTCCTATCGTCGGTACAGGTATGGAGTACAAGGCAGGTACAGACTCAGGCGTTTGTATCCTCGCTGAGGAAGACGGTATCGTTATGAGCGTTGACGCCCGTAACATTCGTGTACAGTATGACTCGGGCAGAGTTCAGGACTTTGAGGTTATCAAGTTCCTCCGCTCTAACCAGGGTACATGTATCAACCAGCGTCCTATCGTGTCAAGAGGACAGAGAGTTAAGAAGGGTGAAGTTCTCGCAGACGGTCCCGCTACCGAAAACGGTGAAGTTGCTCTCGGTAAGAACGCTCTCATCGGCTTTATGACATGGGAAGGTTACAACTACGAGGATGCTGTTCTTATCAACGAAAAAATCGTTCGTGATGATGTTTATACATCAATTCACATTGAAGAATATGACACAGAGGCAAGAGATACAAAGCTCGGACCCGAAGAGATTACAAGAGATATCCCGAATGTAGGTGAAGATGTTCTCAAGTATCTTGATGAGGACGGTATCATTCAGATCGGTTCTGAGGTTAAAGCAGGCGATATCCTTGTCGGTAAAGTAACTCCAAAGGGTGAAACAGAGCTTACAGCCGAGGAAAGACTCCTTCGTGCAATCTTCGGTGAAAAGGCAAGAGAAGTCAGAGATACATCTCTCCGTGTGCCTCACGGTGAATGCGGTACTGTTGTTGATGTTAAGGTGTTTACCCGTGCAGACAGCAGAAACGAACTCCAGCCCGGTGTAAACAAGGTTGTAAGAGTTTACCTTGCACTCAAGAGAAAAATCAGCGTAGGCGATAAGATGGCAGGTCGTCACGGTAACAAGGGTGTTGTTTCAAGAATTCTCCCAATGGAAGATATGCCGTTCCTTCCTGACGGTACTCCGCTTGACATCGTACTTAACCCGTTGGGCGTACCTTCTCGTATGAACATCGGTCAGGTTCTTGAGGTTCACCTCGGTTATGCCGCAAAGGCGCTTGGCTGGAAGATTATGACTCCTGTATTTGACGGTGCTCATGAGCAGGACATTTTCCAGTGTCTTAAAGACGCAGGTTACAGCGAGGACGGTAAGACATGGCTTGTTGACGGTCGTACAGGCGAGCGTTTCGATAACCCTGTAACAGTAGGTTATATGTACTACCTCAAGCTCCATCACCTCGTTGATGAAAAAATCCACGCAAGAAGCACAGGTCCTTACTCTCTCGTTACACAGCAGCCACTCGGCGGTAAAGCTCAGTTCGGCGGTCAGCGTTTCGGTGAGATGGAAGTTTGGGCACTTGAGGCTTACGGTGCTGCTTATACACTTCAGGAAATTCTTACAGTTAAGTCGGACGATGTTGTCGGCCGTGTTAAGACCTACGAGGCTATCGTTAAAGGTCAGAATATTCCTGCTCCGGGTATTCCTGAGTCATTCAGAGTTCTTATTAAGGAACTCCAGTCACTTTCACTTGATGTTCGTGTTCTTAACTCTGACGGTGAAGAAATTGACATTAAGCAGAAGTTTGATGAGGACGAGGATATTGTTGATGCAACAAATCCGGAATTTGAAGAAGACCATGTAATGACATCAATGGACGGCTACACTCTTGACGAGGGCGGCGAAGAAGGCAATATGTTTGACGATTCACTTGCCGATGTTGAAGAGGACAGCTACACATCGGATGATTTCAGCGATGACTTTGGCAGTGACGATATGTAAGGAGGAAATGCAATGATAGATAATAATGTTTTTGACTCAATTAAAATCGGACTTGCTTCTCCTGAGCAGATGAGAGAATGGTCTTACGGCGAAGTTAAAAAGCCCGAGACAATTAACTATCGTACTCTCAAGCCTGAAAGAGACGGCTTGTTCTGCGAACGCATTTTCGGACCGACAAAGGACTGGGAATGTCACTGCGGTAAATACAAGAGAATCCGTTTTAAGGGTAAAATCTGTGACCGTTGCGGCGTTGAAGTAACCCGTTCAAAGGTCAGAAGAGAGCGTATGGGACACATTGAGCTTGCCGCTCCCGTGTCGCACATTTGGTATTTCAAGGGAATTCCTTCAAGAATTGCCCTTATGCTTGATATTTCTCCCAAGCTTTTGGAGAATGTACTCTATTTCTCACAGTACATCGTAACAGATCCCGGCGACTGCCGTGACCTTGCAAAGTATCAGTGCCTTACCGAGGGTGAGTACAATGATATGCGTGAGAAGTATGAAGACGACTTTGAAGCAGGTATGGGTGCCGAGGCAATCAAAAAGCTCCTTGCCGAGATTGACCTTGATGCTCTTTCCGCTTCACTTAAAGAAGAACTCGAAACTGCATCGGGTCAGAAGAGAGTTAGACTCCTTAAAAGACTTGATGTTGTTGAAAGCTTCAGAATGTCGGGCAACCGTCCCGAGTGGATGATTCTCGATGTTGTTCCGGTAATTCCGCCGGATATCCGTCCTATGGTTCAGCTTGACGGCGGTCGTTTTGCAACAAGTGACCTTAACGACCTCTATCGCCGAGTTATCAACCGTAACAACAGACTTAAAAAGCTCCTTGAGCTTAACGCACCTGAAATCATCATCCGCAACGAGAAGAGAATGCTTCAGGAATCCGTTGACGCACTCATCGACAACGGCAGACGAGGCAGACCTGTTACAGGACCTAACAACCGTGCCCTCAAGTCACTTTCGGATATGCTTAAAGGTAAGCAGGGCCGTTTCCGTCAGAACCTTCTCGGTAAGCGTGTTGACTACTCAGGCCGTTCGGTTATCGTTGTAGGACCTGAACTCAAAATGTATCAGTGCGGTCTTCCTAAGGAAATGGCACTTGAACTCTTCAAGCCGTTTGTTATGAAACGCCTTGTTGAAACTAAAGCAGAGCAGAATATCAAATCAGCAAGAAAAGCTGTTGAGCGTGCAAAGGACAATGTTTGGGACGCACTTGAAGTTGTAATCAAGGGACACCCCGTTCTCCTCAACCGTGCTCCAACACTTCACCGTCTTGGTATTCAGGCATTTGAGCCTGTTCTTGTTGAAGGTCGTGCTCTTAAACTTCATCCGCTCGCTTGTACAGCATACAACGCTGACTTTGACGGCGACCAGATGGCTGTCCATGTACCTCTTTCGGCAGAGGCACAGGCAGAAGCAAGATTCCTTATGCTCGCAGCAGGCAACCTTCTCAAGCCTTCTGACGGTCAGCCTGTTACAGTTCCTACACAGGATATGATCCTTGGTTCTTACTACCTTACACTTGATAAGGACGGTGAGAGAGGCGAAGGAAAGGTATTCCGTGATGTTGATGAAGTTATGATGGCTTATCAGACAGGCGTTATTGAGCTTCACTCAAAAATCAAGGTTCGCCGCGAGCTTGAAATTGACGGAAAAATCGAATCCGGTATTGTAGACACAACAATCGGTAAGATTATCTTTAACAATCCCATTCCTCAGGATCTCGGCTTTATCGACAGAAGTATCCCCGAAAACAGATTCAAGTTTGAGGTTGACTTCCTCGTTGGCAAGTCGGGCCTTAAGAAGATTATTGATAAATGTATTAAAATTCACGGTCCGGTAAGAACAAGCGTTGTTCTTGACCACATTAAGGCACAGGGCTATAAGTATTCTACAAAGGGTGCTATTACCGTTGCCGTTTGTGACGCAGTTATTCCTCCTCAGAAGAAGGCGATTATTGCCGAGGCAGAGAAGGAAGTTGATGTTATTCGTGATGAGTTTATGATGGGTCTTCGTTCAAACGAGGAGCGTTACGAAGAAGTTCTTCGTATCTGGGAAAAGGCTACTAACGATGTAACCGACGCCCTCCAGAAAAACCTTGACCGTTACAACCCAATCTTCATGATGGCTGACTCAGGTGCCCGTGGTAGTATGAGCCAGATCAGACAGCTTGCAGGTATGCGTGGTCTTATCGCCAATACATCAGGTAAAACAATCGAAATTCCTATCAGAGCTAACTACCGTGAAGGCCTTAACATCTTGGAGTACTTTATTTCATCTCGTGGTGCTCGTAAAGGTCTTGCCGATACAGCTCTTCGTACAGCCGACTCAGGTTACCTTACCCGCCGTCTTGTTGATGTATCACAGGAAGTTATTATCCGTGAAGAGGACTGCGGTACTACAGAGGGTCTTGAAATCTTTGACATCAAAGCGGGCGAATCGAATGTTATCGAGGGTCTCCACGAGCGTCTTATCGGAAGATATCTCCTTGATGACTTCTGCGATTCTAACGGTAATGTTCTTGTTTCAAAGGATGTTATGATGGGCGACAAAGAGGCTGACATCATCGTTAATTCGGGTGTTGACCACATCAAGATTCGTTCGGTACTTGAATGTCGTGCAAAACACGGCGCTTGCCGTAAGTGCTACGGTTCTAACCTTGCCAACCGTCAGCCTGTTACTGTCGGTGAGGCTGTCGGTATTATTGCCGCTCAGTCAATCGGTGAGCCCGGTACACAGCTTACAATGAGAACATTCCATACCGGCGGTGTTGCATCTGCCGAAGATATCACACAGGGTCTTCCGAGAGTTGAAGAGCTTTTCGAGGCTCGTAAACCAAAGAGCCTTGCAATCATCAGTGAAATCGACGGTGATGTTCGTTTTGAAGAAATCAAAAACGCAAAGCACGCTGTTATCTTTAACAAGGAAACAGGCGAAGAAAGAGCTTACCTCATTCCTTTCGGTTTCCGTGTAAAGGTATTTGACGGCGACCACATCAAAAAGGGTGACAAGATTACCGATGGTGCTGTTAATCCGCACGATATACTCGATATTCTCGGACCCGAGGCAGTCATGAACTACCTTATTTCGGAAGTACAGAGTACCTACCGTTTACAGGGTGTTGAAATCAACGATAAGCACATTGAGGTTATCGTTCGTCAGATGATGCGTAAGGTTAAGGTTGAGGACGCAGGCGACACAGGCTTTATGTCAGGTCAGACCTACGACAAGAACGAAGTTCTTTACGAGAATGAGCAGATTAAAAAGCGTATTGCCAACGGCGAAGAAGGTCTTCGTGAGGCAACATTCACTCAGCTCCTCCTCGGTATCACAAAGGCCGCTCTTGCAACAGACAGCTTCCTTTCAGCCGCATCATTCCAGGAAACAACAAGAGTTCTTACAGATGCCGCTATCAAGGGTAAGGTTGATCCGCTCGTCGGTCTTAAAGAGAATGTTATCCTCGGTAAGATTATCCCTGCAGGTACAGGTATGCAGAGATATGCAGATGTTCAGCTTGAGAGTAATTCTGAGGCAGAAATCGTTGAGAATGACGATACAGACGATGTTATCGTTGCTCTTGAAGACGATGAAATTATGGACTTCTGATTTAACTGAAAACATATAATCTATAAAAAAAACACGGTATGTGCCAAATGGTACATACCGTGTATTTTTTTCGTTCGTGAAGACGGTTTGCAAAATGCAAAACATTGTTACACGACCGTTTTTATTTATATGAAAGTTGTTGTTTATTTGTAGGTACGGCGGCACGCCGTATCACGAATTGATTTTGCTGTTGATTTGTTTTATTTGTGCCTTGATTTTGCAATATGTTCCGAGCCAAATACCAAAATAAATAAAAAGAAAAATTGCGCAATAGATTAGAATTCCGTATATGTTGTGTGGCATCCAACGCATTACATAGGCAATCGGGAATGATATCACGGAAATCACAATCAAATGTGTAACGGTCTGTCGGGTAAGACTCCACGAATCAACTTCCCAAATTACCGATGCACCGCCCCACATTCCTCCGTAAATCATACCTGCTATTGTTTGCACAATAACCGCATTAAGCTGTGATTTGCAGAGATTTGTAAGTTCGGTTGGTACGGGATAAAAGTTACCGTCACCAATTCCGATTGATATGAAAAGTGTAATAAAATAACAAATCAACAGTCCAATCGGCATACCGACAAGAAATCGCAGAATAAATTGTTTTTTTAAGTTCATTTTCATTTTACACACCTAACCTTTCTTTGATTTTAGAAACATAACGGCGTGACACATAGGTGCTTTTGCCGTTGAAAAATTCAACACATATTGTTCCCGAAATTTTTAAATTGAAAGATTTCACTTCATTCAAATTAATAATTTCAGAGTTTGAAATTCGCACAAATTTTTTGCTGTCAAGCGTTTCTTCAAGTTTATACAGCCGAGTGTTTACGCTGTATTCGCCTCGAGAAGTTACCGCAAAAATTTTCCCGTTTGCCGTGTATATGTTGTTGATTTCATCGGGCTTGATTATTACTATATCCTCTCCGTTGCGACCTGTCAGCGTTTTCTCAGAGCTTTTCGAGAGCAGTTTTAAATATTCGTTAATTTCGTCAGAAACTTCCGAGGTGTATATAACGCACAACGGCTTTTCGTAGTCTTTATCAATCTTGATTTTTACTTTCATACTCTTCCTCCTTTGCAAGTCAAAGTATATAGTAATCGGTTTTGAATTTCAACAGTTTTTTGCTATGCGGTATTTTTTACTGCATAAGTGGTATTTTTTCGTTTGTAAACTGTCTGCCCAACCGCAATTTTCAATTTTCCATTTTCAACTTTCAATTTAAAAAAACTTTCGCTCTGGCATAATATGTTTTTTCAATAATATACTGTTTACACGAACAGGGAACGGCGGCACGCCGTATCACAAATAAAAAAGTCGGGAAACAGAAATTTTGCATTGAAAATCTGCTGCCCGACTTTAATTTTTAATTTGTAACTATTTTCTGCCGAGAATGTAATCTGTGGAAACTTTGTACAAATCAGCCAGTTTAATTAAATGCTCAACAGGAAATTGACTGGAATCCTCTTTCGTAGCGTGAATAGACCGTCTGCTGAATTCCTAAATATTCGGCAACTTCACTTTGTTTCATATCATGATCTTCTCGCAAATCACGCAGTCTTTTAAAATACATATTATCACCCTGCATAGTATCTATCGGTACTATTGACTTTATCATAAATGGGTGATATAATGATTTTATAGTACTTAAAAGTACTAAAGCATTTAACTTAAAAGCACGCCGCAGTTTCAAGTGAGAAAAACTGCGGCGTGCTTGAATTTTAGGTTATAAAATTCTCAAAATGTACATTAAATGACCCTCCGAAATCATCGGAAGGGTAAATCTTTTATGATTTTATCTGTTTAAGCCCGATTTTCTTTTGTCAAGATAATCCTGAAGAATTATTGTGGCGGCAACCTCGTCAACGACATTTTTACGCTTTTTTCCTCTTGTATTTGTGGTGTTGAGAAAATTGTGAGCCGTAATTGTTGTTCCACGCTCATCCTGCATAACGCATTCAATGCCTGTTTCATTGCTCAGATTTTCGGCAAACGCTCTGGCATTCTGTGCGCTTTCGCCCTCACTGCCGTCCATATTTTTCGGAAGCCCCACAACAATAAGCTCGGCTTTTGTTTCTTTGGCTGTATTTGACACCTTTTCAAGCAACTGTTTCGGTGACTTTTCAAAAATAACCGTATATGGCGACGCTAAAAACTCGGTTTTGTCGCATACGGCAATGCCTGTGCGTGCTTTTCCGAGGTCAACTGACATTATAATCATTTTGTTTGTCCTTTCACTTTGGTTTACTCCATTATAATGCAAAATCAGAATTTTAACAACGGCTTTTTTTAATGTTGAACAATCTTTTGCGTAATTACTTTATTAAGTTTTTTCTAAAGCGTTATTTCTACAAAAGAATATAAAAATT
>ENA-OQHK01000176-OQHK01000176.1-human-gut-metagenome-genome-assembly--contig:-NODE-176-length-12280-cov-1.914589_pt1 | contig 12280 bp, 20 predicted proteins | sample MGYA00242562_ERZ504715 | MGnify/ENA primary metagenome ERZ504715 (study PRJEB26092, sample SAMD00036445) | human gut metagenome | host: Homo sapiens | study: EMG produced TPA metagenomics assembly of...
AGCGAGAAACAAAAACGGCGTTTACACGAAAGTGAGTTGTTGAGCCGTCAAAGGGTAACACCCGAAACAACACCGTGTGCGTTTAGGTACGCTTAAAGAGTGCGTTAAATAACCACGCTTCGCACGGGGCAATAATACCAGTATTGCCAACCTACGAAAGTAGGGAAATTTATGGAACGGGATAAATCGTATTTATTCCGAGTGCCGGAAATACGTCAAGACTTTTGCAAGTCGCTGGGAGTATTGAGAATACCGCCACTGAAAAGGACGTGCAAGAATAATGCCATAATTGCGCCCTTGTGCGCACGGAGATAAAATGCACGGTAGCGGAAAAACAGTCCGCACGGAGCTTGAGAAAAGAGCATTGCCAATGTTATGCCCATAATCACCAGCCGCCCACCGCCTTACTGTTAGCTGCCGGATTGGAAAAGATCCGGAACGTGCCAGAGAAGCGTCTTGCCGAAATTGGAGTAAAGCAGCGCAGAGCCACGACACGATGAGTAGAACTCGTGCAAAGATACGATATGCCGAAAATGCGCTCATTTGGATAGCTCTGCTATGGGGTACGTTTTAAGTGCGACAAAGTTACGAAAAATTTTGCCGTGCAGGGTGAAATGCACGGCAAATTTTTGGGCGCGTGGCAGGAAATGCCACACTTTGCGCTATGGTGCAAAGTTCGGGGTTCGACTCCCCGAGTGCCCGCAATGCGTGATTTTGCGCAGTGTTTCTAAAATTTTATCATTATGGCAACTTCTAAATTGAACAAGGAACAGTATGCAAACATCGGTTCGTTTGCAGGTATCATGTTGGTTTACAACTCTACCAACAAGGACGGTGAACTCGTGCAGACGGCACAGCACTTTTTCGGTGCGGACTTTGAGCCTGCCGACAAGTCGGACAACGAGATTTTCCGTGTGATTAAAAACATGGTCGCAACTATGTGGCACACCATTGCGGAGGAAAAGAAACTGCGTGCCGATGCCGACGGCATACGCTCGAAATTCCGTGCCACAACCCCTGCGGAAATCATCATCTGCGAGAAGTCGGGAAATCGTATCAAGAAGTACGACCTTACCGACAGCGTTTGGGCGCGTATCGGTCTTGTGCCGACCAAAGTAGACCTCGAGAAGTCAAACCGTGATTTCCAAAAGACAATCCATGCCGCTGCAAAGGCTATCCGCAACGCCATGGATTTCGCCCCGAACCTCGCCAGCCTCGAAAAGCCTGCCGAGAAAACGACCAAGACCGGCAAGGCTGAAAAGGTGGCGGAACAGCCTGCCGGAACGGTTGCCGACGAAAGCAAAAAGGCGGCATAAGGGCAACGGAGTAACTGAAACCTGCCCGAAAAAGGCAAAAGGACGGCAGGCAGCCCGCTGAACGTGTGGGACTGCCTGCCCTTTTCGTATCTGCCGTCGTAAGCGCGTGTTCTTGTGACGTATGCCACGGATACGCGCTTTTCATTTCGGGCGAAAGCAACTGTAACGTGATAGGCGAAAAGAATTTCCCGGCAAAAAACGGTGCCGGGACTGTACCTCCGCCGCAGGACGGGGAGTACACCGTGGACGACCTGAAGACCGCTCTGGAAGAGTCCGAGCGGTCGCTGCATGATGCCGTCTTCATAGCCCGCCAAGTGTGGGAGAAGGACTGCGATGCCGTGAAGTTCGACATCGACGACCTTGTGCAGATAGAATCGGCATTGCAGGAGATATGCAACATCACCGCAGGAATTGACAGCGGGGACGATGGCGAGTGACATGACGCGCACACGTGCTGCGGAAACTGCGGGGCGTGCGCGCTTTTTCGGGCATTGATATACACTGTGTCAGGATTGCACCCTGAAATGCCCGCACTTTTCTAAAATTCCCTCCGATATGACTTCCTTGCGCCGTGAGGCGTTGTGCCTACCTTGTATATAACACGGTTAAGCACGGTCTGGCGTTCTGCGGAACCGCCTGCCGTGCTTCCGCTGTTATCCTGTGCGGGGAAGCGGAGAACGGATGTGCCAATAATAAAACGAATAAATATGATAGAAGTGTTTGACGCAAAGCGCACCCGCAGTTACGGGTGCTTTGCCAGTTTCAAGGCTGCCACCGATACGCTTGACAGCCTTGCCGCGACGGGACAGCTCGGAAGTGTGCCCGCTGTCAGCGTGGCGGCGTATTGCAGCGGCGTGTTACAACGGGAATATGAAGCGGTGTTTGTCGGTGGGAAATGGCGTGTGCCGAAATCTCCGAAAAGGCGGATGCCGGAAACGAGACCTGCCCGTGGGAGACGTCGGCGGAAATGGTGCAAGGAGTACGCTACGGCGGAGCTGATGTTCCGAGAAGGGTTTCCCGACCATTTGAACCGCAGTTATCCGCTCTCGGCGGACAGCCTGAGACGGTGCAACCGGAAATGCAGAATTTATATGCAATAATAAAAACGCAATGAGTATGAAAACATTAGCAGACGTGAAACGGAAAATGACGCTTGGCTCGAAGTGGCGGTGTGTCCGGCTGTTCGAGGGCGGAAAAGACCTCGGCGTGCGTGAGGTCGGGAAAGTGCAGGGTAATGCCGTGGCATTCCTCAAACCCGACGGGAAACTCTCGTGGCTATGGTGGCCAAAGGCAAAGGACGTGCAGGTGGAAGAAAACGCCTTCACCGTGCTCCAGAACGGAGTGCCCAAGCTCAAGTACATCTATGCCGGATAGGTGTTCCGGAAAAAAATCATGCAAAATAATATGAATTAATAACAACTATGGGGGCGGAATGCCCCTATGCTTTTATAAACGGATAAAGAAAATGACAGAAATAACGAGAAAGCAGATATCTGGTCTGCGGGTAAAGATGTATTAACGGCTATGGGAGAGGAACATAGAATCAACGAGATAAAAGGTGTCATCATCAGCCGTGCCCTGCTCAAAGGAATACGGGTATGATGGCGATATGCCCACCGACAAACAGATGCAGGTCATCGGCAACGGGTTACTTGAATACTGGGGCGTAAGCGACGGTTTCAAGGAAGCCCTCGCCAGTACAATGGAGAACATGTTCGGTGTAAAAGCAAAAGATTAGGTCTATGGAAACGAAAGAACTTACTACCCACCAGCGTGGTGTTATTCTACGCGGACATCTGCGGCGGGGACTGCATTGAAAGACAAGTCGCCGCAAATATCTGAAAACAATACCGTCATAACCTGCGCCGGAGGGTTGGAGATTTGGGACATCTGCTGCATCAGCAGTGATGCCGAAGCCTTCGGCCTGAAACCGTCCTTCGGTTTATGACGGGCACACGAGAATCACTTTCACCCCCAAAGAATAAGCGGAATGAAATCATATTACTACTTGGACTACCTGCACCGTGAAATCTTCCTTGAAGAGGAGGATATTCAGACCGTTCCGGAATCAGGCAGGGCGGACGATGCCTGTTCCGCCATTGCCGAAAAGCCGTATGTCGTGGAGCAGTTCATGGCGGACTCTTTCCGGACACTCAAAGATGTGGCCAGCCGCCTGTGCGATTCCCCTGATATTAAAAGCCGCCACGATGCGCTGATGTATATCGTGTGGAGGGTGGCACTGGACATCAAGGAGTGGCGGACTCTGAGCCATAGCGAAGCCGCCGTCAAGGTAACCCGTGAGGACGGTTTCGTGTGGCTGCTTGTATCGGCGGAAAATGCCCAGAAGCTATGGGAGGCAGACGTATTCTCCCTGTACAGGCTTTATGCCGATGATTCGGAATCCCTGATCGAAAGCGAGGCGGAGCTGGAATCGACTATCAAGGGCGGATACCAGATAGGTATCGAGGTGGGGTTCGCCTCTGTAATGGACCATGCCGCCCGGATGAAGCAACAATAAAAATCGGAAACAATCAAATAACGAAATCAAGAAGAAAGGTATGGAAACAACATTATTGACAAAGGAAAATGCCCATCGTGTGACCATGGTGCGGCGTGTGGATGCCCCGGAAAGCGAACCGGTAGCGTTTCTTTTCAGGGGAAAGAGACACGGGTATTGCAGCTATTCCCATCTTGTAGGGAATCCGGGCAAGGAAGAAATCCTCGCCCCGGCGGACTTCAAGGACTGGGAAGTTGTGGAAGTGGCGCACCCGGGCTATCTGGAAGAATATTTCAAGCAGGCGTGCAGCTCCTACAACCTCACCTCCTTCTCACCCGACGAGCGGGGTGAGTCAGACATCGCCTCGCACGAAAAGGAACTGCACGAGGATTTGCAGTCGATGCCCGAGCAGCAGCGGGAACGTTACATGGAAAACTACAAACGCTATTTCTCTGCCATGATCGCCGCCAACAGCCGTTGTGCCAGCGCGATGATTACGGGACCTGCACGCTTCAACACGGGCCGCAACGAAAAGGCCTGCAACAGCCACGCCAAGAGCGTCACGGCGTTCCGGGAATGGCGAGAACGTGCACTCGAAGCGATTCGCAAGGCTACCGAAGCGGCCAAGCCCGAAGAACAGCGTCTCGAGGAGGAGTGGCAGAAGGTCAAAGCCTTTATCGACGATGCCGCCTCGACCATTCACGGTATCGATACGGGTACGGCACGAGGCTATAGCCGGGCTCTCTTCGTCAGCAACCTCGCCGGGCGACTCTCCACCTATGTCAACCATGGCAACGTGGAAATCATCGACCGTGCCGTCGCTCGTCTGCGAGAGTGGAACGACAAAGTCAAGAAACCTGTCGTCACGGCACGCCATTCAATCTTCAAGTATCCCGAACTCGTCCGCAAGGTGCGGGAAAAGCAGCAGGAACGGGCAAGCCGTGAAAATCGTGAGATTCCGTTCGATGGCGGCAAGGTGGTCTACAACTTCGAAGAAGACCGCCTGCAAATCCTCTTCGACAAAATACCCGATACCGATATGCGTACAACCTTGAAGCGTAACGCTTTCAAGTGGGCGCCACGCAACCAGGCATGGCAGCGCCAGCTCACCCGCAATGCCGAATATGCCGCCGGTCAGGTGTTGAAAATAACCATTTAATCCAGTGCCCATGAGATACATCATCGATTCACGTTATTTCGACGGGACATGCCTCACGTCGATGTCGGATGACATGCACAGCGACTACGGCGGCGAGACGCTGGAAGCACTGCGCGAAAGGGAGAAGAACCCGTACCTGGTCGCTGTATCACCGGTACGCATGACACTGCTTGTGAAGCGTTATACCCGGGCACTTTGCAAGCCCTTCCATGAAATTACGGAGGAACGTTATTACGAACTGCTGGAATGCCTGCCTCCGGCCCGCATGCAGAGCGACTGGTTCTTTGTCGGGGAACCGTATTACCGAAACCTGTACGCGCTCTGTTTCGAGTCGGACGGCAGGTATTTCCGGGCGGAACGTCCCATACGTCTTTCCAATGCGGAAATCTACCGCCAGATTCGGGAACACATGGAGAAAGTAAACCTGCATCCCGCCATCGTCAAGAAGGCTTCCTTTGTCAAATATGTCAATTGGTACAAAAAGACGGTCACCTACATACCGTACTATTTCGAGTATGGAGGTAAAATATATTTCCTGAAGAACCTCGCCACTCGGACGGGATCCGAATTTGGCGACCGCCGGGAACGGAACGAGATGGCGGCATTGCTGAGGAACCTGCGCGGAAACCGCTACGAATACTGCACTTTCTACTCCCAAAAGAAGGACATCTTCGAGTTTTTTGACTGGCTACGGAAGAACAAATACACGCTGGAAATCCAGGGCGACTTGTTCGACTTTGCGGATGACCGCTCCCACGTGGACTTTCACGGCAATGTATGCGAGTATTCGGCTGTGTTCCATTACCGCATCTATTCACGCGAGCTTTTTGGCCATATCATTAACCAGCTACGCACCGTGAAACGGTATCACGCGTGGCATAAAAGGAGGGAAATACGATGAAAATCTCAAATGAACCTACCCCATACCTCCTGCTCAAGGCAGGAACTGACAGTGCATGGGATTGCTGCGACTTTGCAATCGTGTACCTGTCAAAAGAGTGGAGACAGACACAGTCCGGCAGGCTGGAAGCCGTCAAGCCATTCAAGGATGACATCAGTTTCCAGTCTTTGAACTTTTATGACATATCGGTTGGTTTTTACCAGCCGGACGAGGACGGGATACTGGGCAGCGAGGACTTGCCGGAAGACAATAACTGGTGCTTCGTGGAACTGACCGAAACGGAACTGGAAAGGTTGGTTCCGCCGGACAATGTGCTGGTCAGCCATATCTTGGCGGTATTTGCAAACGGGGAAGCCAGATACCGGGCGTACGGCAAACATACCGACGAGCGATTCTATACTGAAAAATTCCCTTTGCAACAGATTTTGGATATACTGGCGAGTCATGAATCTTAAAATTTCAAAGCAACTATGACAGAAATCATCAAAACGGACGGAACACGCCAACCCGTGCAGCCAGCCAATGGCTCAGACTTCACGCTGGAGGAGATGCAGGCGATTGTCGGCGGCTACATCGAACTGGTGGAACTGGACGGGAGCACGACAATGGTCGTCAACGAGGAAGGCAAACTTATCCCCTCTGTCCCCTCAATCTTGAAGCGAGCAGGATATTCCGTGCTCATCACCCGGCGTCGAAAGACTTCATCGTTGGGGACGTACTTGTGTGCAATAACAATCAAATCAGATAAAATTATGGATAAAGAGAAAGCAAAAGCGCTCAGCAAGACCCTCGCATGCTACAAAGAATTACAAGAGAATAACAGTGTAAACCTGATCGAGTTCCATACCGCTGACGGGCAGAAACACGGTATCGGCAACCCGGAAGCCATCAAGCTGTTGCTTTCGGTGGCCGTCATCGAACTGGAACGCCAGCTCCGGACCGCACAGTTCGGTGATATTCCGGAAAGCCTGGAGAACAGCCGCGAGTACAAGGCGGCCAAACAGCTGGAATACGCCATGAACGATTTGGGATTCAAGTCCGAACGTTTCGCCCAGGCTCTTCCTATTTCCACAAGACACTGGAACAGACATTCTTCAGAACGGTAAAGGCTTCCATTACCGCTATGGCAGGGCGTGATTCACGCTGCATTGACGACCGCAACCGTGCTTCATACGAGATGTGTCAAATGCTGGCCTCCATGCTGGAAGATACCCGTCTGCCCTTTATCTAAATGCCATGTTCATAGACGAGAGGACACAAAACCGCCTCCATGCCGTGCCGGGAGAGAGTATCTCCCACGGCACGATGCGCACGCAGGACCTGATTCCGGCGTTCTTGGACGTTATCCGTGACACACCGGAGTACGTGCAGGTGATGAATGCCATCCCCGCCCATGCCATGGAGGACAAAGAAGCAGACTGGTGGAACAGCGATGACGCGGCGGGATTGCTGGAATCGCTGTTCGACACGCTCGATAGTTACTCACCGGAGGGGTACTATTTCGGTGCTCATCTCGGTGACGGGTCCGATTACGGATTTTGGAAAATGGACAAGTGAATGTCGGAACATGGTACGGATTACAAAAGACAAGCGGCATGACATTCTCAAAGACGGGATTTGTATCGGGCAAATCTATCTTGCCCGTGCCGAAAGCAGGAAATTAAGATACTGGGCAATCTCTTGCATGAGTGGAATCGGCTTCAACACTTTCAATGAAGCCCGCAGTTATGCCAAGGATTTCCTTTAATAAAAGAATCGCATGAAAAATTGGATACAACAGATGCTTTTGTGGCGTAAAAAGACGGACAAGGGCAGAATGACACTCGGAAAGGTGCAGAAAGAGTATCGCGAGAATGACGTATGCATGGGAGAACTCCTTGATGCCCTTCCCGCCGACGGCCTTTCCATAGAGGAAGCTTTCGAGCTGGCTATCACCGCCAAGAAGTGGGCGGACGGAGACCGTTTCTACCGGAGTATCAACGATGGAGAACCGGAAGAATTGTAAGGTAAATAACAATAAACAATAATGACAAATGAGCAGATATGATTTTATAAGATTCGGCGGCTTTGTCAACTGGGCGGACGAGGACACGGACACGTTCCGGAAAATGAAAGTCTGCCTGCCGGTAAAGGAGCCTGTCGAAGATGACACGAAAATAGGACTGATTTCCACGGACGAGGACAATCCGGAAGAAATCGCGGTTTCCTATTCCGTCAGGGCAGCCGAACTCATCCCTTGGACGGACTCATTCCAGGAAGGATACTGGAAAGCCCTGATAGTGGCAGAGGCAAACGGAGCAGGCACGGACGTATTGCTGCCCATGCTCAAAGATGCCGGACTATGCCTGATGGAATGTGTCTTCCTGATGCTCCGGAGCGATGCCTGCAAACTGTTTCCGGTCCTGTGCCGGCTGTTCCCGGAAGTGGAGGAAATGTTTGAGATTATCACATGGAATGACAGGGAATATTTTGTCAGGGAACTGACGCTGTTCCGTGGAACGGGCGGGGGAATACAAAAACCCTAGTCTCTGTAACGGGTCTGCAAGACGTGCTGGTCGGCAAAGACGGCGCACCCATATCGGACGAGGCGGAGGCCGTGGACCGGAAAATCTGCTATTACTTCACGGACGAGAGTTCCTGCTGCCGGAAGAGCGGCTTGTGGCCCTTGCGGAGGATGCGTGAGAAATCATAATGTATGTACAAAGACCAGAAAAATGAAATAAAAGAATGAACAAACAGCAAACCACTCCCGTTACCGACACTTTTAAGGGGATGCTACTTATGTCAATGGGTGTCCCTGTAGGAAACATCCGTCCCTACCGTTTGAAGTCGGCACCTTCCTGCCTCGGCGGTTTCGAGCGCATGAGCGTAGCGGCAGCACGAGCCTCGGGAATGGATATCCCGGAGACGGAGAAAGAGAACGATGAAGTTTACATATGCCGCTTGGGACCCGCCGTCTTCCATAAATGGATGCCTGTCTGGATGTTCGAAACCGCTTTCGAACCGGTTCCCGAGCAGAGACGCGGTGACCGCATCCGAACACTTACGGAAGAGATGAACAACCATCACGTGGCGGAGAAAGCCCTGAATGAAAAATGTTACGCCCTGTCCGTGGAGCTGCTTTCCGAGTGTGGCGGCAGCCTTGATGACAACGGTGAACAATCCTCGACCTATCTCCATGTTGTGGACCGTGACCCCGTGGAACTGGTCATCACGAACGCGTCGCTCCGGAAAGACGGGAAAATCTTCATCATGGGTTACAGTTACTACACGGGCGAGGAGTACGAGCAGGAATGTGACGTAGAATCCGGCATGGACATACTGAATTTTATCCTTTCCCAAAAAAGTTTTGAGTGCCATGAATGAAGACAAGATATTGCAAATGTTCTTCGACATAGGCCGGTGGACGAAGGCCATTGAGAAAGGCGTGCTGAAAGACATTAGGAAAGACCAACTTATTCGGCTGACCGACGAGCATACCCGTATGGCGATGGCCTATGCCATGCGCCGGGGAAAGTACGAGATTTCCCCTCCCCACACGGCGCAGATACCCAAGGACAACGGTGAGTTCCGCACAGTGTATGTAAACGAGCCGATGGACCGCGTAGTACTGGGTATCGCCAACGACCTGCTCTTCGAGTTGATGCCGGAGATGCTGCACTCTTCGTGCAAGTCCTACCAGACCGGTATAGGGTTGCGGCAAGGTAGTTACGGAAGTCAGCCACCGGATGACAGAAACCGGCAATAGCGGCTGTCTGGGCTGGAAGTCCGACCTTTCCAAATACTTCGACAGTGTTCCGATACGGTTCATCGACGAGGCGTTCGACAAGGTGGAGGCCAAACACGGCCAGTCTGCCCTGATAGACGTACTTAGGAAATATTACCACTCGGACCTCTATTTCGATGAAGATAACCGGTTGCAAGCAAGTATCAATCCTTGAACAGGGTTGTGCTGTGGCTAGCTGGCTGGCGGATGTACTGCTCTACGACCTAGACAGGGAACTGTCACAAATGAACGGCTACTACGTCCGGTATTCCGACGATATGCTTTTTATCGGCAAGGATTATGAAAAAGCGATGGACACACTCCAAAAACGCCTGGAAGATAAATCCATGAAGCTAAATCCCAAGAAAGTGGAATACCTGGCAGCCGATGTCTGGTTCAAGTTCTTAGGATTCAGTATCAAGGGCGGCATGGTCTCGCTCTCGTCATCACGCATCAAGACCTTCCAGCACGAGATCGAGCGGCGGACAATCCGCTGCCGGGACACGACACTGGCAAAAGCCGTGGACGCCGTGAACCGTTACCTGTACAAGGGCGAGTTCAGCTGGGCGATACAGGTATTGCCGGTCTGTAATGTGAAGAGTGACCTCAACGAGCTGAACAAGTTCGTGATGGACTGCTTTAGAGCCATTCAGACGGGCAGGTGCAAGATCGGCGGTCTGGGATATGTCCGAACCAAACCGGATGGCTGCATCGTCCGGGGACGGGGACGCAACGTGAAGGCCAACCGCGATAAAACAGACCGGGACATACCGGGTTACCTGACTGTCGGCTGCATGCGTAACGCCCTTCTGACCAGCCGGGCGGTGTACAACACGCTGGTGGCATCGCTATAAGTTACGCCGGGCACACGGCAGAACGGGTGGACGGGCAGGCTATTCAACGTTACAGGCTTATAACCAGAATCCATATCGAGATTAACCGGTCTAACACCCCGGTTAATCCCATCTCGATTCTGGCTGCGCCTGTAATGTATCGGGAAATTAAAGTCATGTGCCGTCTGTCCCGCACCCGTTACCGGAGCACACCGGGAAAGTTCAAGGAATAGGTTTGGGCATCCCGCGTACCAACGTCTTCTTTCCGAGTCTGAAGGCGGCTGACCGTCGCCTTCGGACTCCGCAGAAGACCCATACGCGGGATACATCGGAAGCATAAAGCCATGTGCCGGTATTATGAGAACTTTCAGTCTTTTCCAGCACGGGAACGTGCGGTTCGGGGGAATGGATTCAGCCTGCTGTCCCCGATAAGCCCGTCTCGCGCCGTCGTATCCCTAACGTTATACGACGGCGCCATTCCGGCTTCCGCCACAGCAGACATCGGACCTGTAAAGGAACGTGCCGGCATTCCGGGAACCGCAAAAAGAACAGCACAGGACAAAGGGGGCAAGGCCGGGATTTCAACAGAGCCGCGATTTACGCGGCTGGAACCTTTGTCATCTCCTGCTAACACGACAGATGACACAGGGGCCAGCCGTACTCGCGGCCCGTATCAGGTTTTTAAAGGGATGTGCCGTCCGGATGAGCCCCCCTGAACAGAAGGGTAGCGCGACCGCATATGCACGAGGGACCCAAATTCAAGATACAGTATTCAAGCTTGGTCCTGAGCCAGGCTACTACCTGGTTCAGGACCGAAGTCCTACTGTATTTATCAGGACTATAAAGATACGCGCCAGGGGTTTGAGTGCCATTAATTGTAAACAGGTGAGAAAATGGAAGATATTTACCGAGAAACCGTCACCGCCATAGAGAACGGCGCAAATTTACCGGTATTGATTTCCTAGTCCAGAAGTTTAAAAGTAAACGGGAGACACATGATACGGAACGGCAGGTATGATGGCGCTCCGTGGTTGCCGGAGTACGGCTGCGGGGATTTTTTCACGGATGTGGAGGAGCTGTACCGCCGCTATAAACATTCGATACCATCGGAGCGCAGCCAGAGCAAGTCCCGCCGGTATTTCATGGCATTGCCCGAAAGTGACCTCGAGGACGGGGACATGCTGTACGGGCAACACCGGGATACCGCGCAATTCGAGCTGGAATTCTATATCCTCTGCCGGATTATAGGCGGGTTCACATGGAATCCCGAAACGATGGGCAAATGGTTCTGGCAAAGCGAAAAAGACAAGGACCTGGTGATACTCAGAAAATGGGTGGAACCCGGAAGTAATCAACTATTAACAAATTCACAATGAGCAGAAAGAAACAAGAAACAAAAGTCCTGTGCCCCGGATGCGGCACGGAATTCGCCATCGCGGACAAGGAATTTGCCGCCACGGGCACCGTTATCGGCAAGAATTCGGATTTGGGCACCGTCTATCCGGTGGTGGCCGGCCATAATTCTCCCGCCGGACTTCCCAAAGGGGCGCGGGAGCGTATCGAGGCACTCCGCGGTGCCGGTGTGGACGTGAGCTGCCTGTTCGCCATGCAGGGAGCCGAGGGCGGCGAGTATATCGCCTCCAACAAAGACGGGAAACTTACCATCCTGGATGACAACGACCCGATATTCGGCAGCATCATGGCACAGGGTACCGTTCCCAACAACCGACTCTTCCGCCGGTGGGTCATGGCACAAATGTTCCATATGATGTCATACACGCATTACCGTGAAAAAGAGCCGGCAGGGG
>ENA-OQHK01000178-OQHK01000178.1-human-gut-metagenome-genome-assembly--contig:-NODE-178-length-12211-cov-2.637372_pt1 | contig 12211 bp, 16 predicted proteins | sample MGYA00242562_ERZ504715 | MGnify/ENA primary metagenome ERZ504715 (study PRJEB26092, sample SAMD00036445) | human gut metagenome | host: Homo sapiens | study: EMG produced TPA metagenomics assembly of...
TTTGTATATCGCAAATCGACCTTGAAACTTGGAACAGTTGCTGTTAGAATATTGTTAGAAAACGCATCGTTCAGACAGGCTTTGAAGCCTGTCAGGACATCAAAATTGACGTTCTCTCGTGTGATATGGAGACATTCGGCGAAGCATCCACTTGGATTTCGAGTCGTTCTCGTTACGACCGCTTCGATACATCTCCAAAATAAACCTTATACAGTATAGCAAAAAAGCCGGTTGTCGTCAACACTTTTCTCCATGTGCCGTACAAAGGCGCGGTGCTGCGGCCCGAATCATCAGCACGCAGTTTAAAGCAGCTTTACACAAAAAACAGACCGCCGCACAAAGCTTTGTGCGGCGGTCTGCGGTCATAGTTCAGCTATGATACGTTCAGCCCTCGTTGGTACTCTGATTTTTGATGAACTCGTCGTATACTTCCTTGGTGATCTCCCAGTTCATGGAGAACTCGGAGTTCTCGCGGATGGGGGATGTACTGGAACAGTACGGTGTCGCCATCCCTGCAACTCGGGGAAGTTGGATGCTGCCAAGTGGAGCGTGACAGGCTTCTTCTGCTCGATCCGGCTGTTCTCAGCATCCAGGATCTGCACACCGCCGTTTTTCAAACTGAAATAGCGCTGGTTATCCTCAGAATCCTTCACGGCAATCGAGAAAAAGTCCGTGGTCAGCCGGATGGGGTTTGCACGGGCAGACTCAATGTCCACCTCCAGAGTGCAGGTGCCGTTCTCGATCTTCATGCTTCTCAGGCCGGCAATGACCTGCAGATCGCTGGTGATCGCGCCGGGCAGCGTTTTGCAGACCGGGTTTTGGGGGTCCTGATATTCACAGCCGCCCAGCAGACTGGCACCGGCCACAGCCACTGCGGTGGCTGCCGAATACTTCAGGAATGCGCGGCGGGAAAATGTATAAGACATAACTTATTCCTCCGTTATTTACCAGTATATTCTTCCGACCCGGAAGGTCAGGTCGTGGCAGGATCAGAGAGATCCGGCTCCAGAACCTCTGCGGCCAATTCCCAGTTGGCGTTGAACTCAGGATACTGCAGGTCGGGGTAGAAGGTAAGGGTTACCGGACCATCCGTCAGTGCGTTCAGACCCTTTGCCATTACATGGTAGGTAACGGTCTCACCCTGCTTGACCTGATACTTCAGCGCATCCGGGCTGGTCACCTCCAGCTTATTATTCTGGTCGGCCAGATATCCGGCTGCCTTCACGGCAAAGTTTGCCTTGGTCAGTTGCAGTGCGTTTTTACGCCCGCAGGTCACCACCAGCCGGAACAAGGTGGTGTTGGTCTCTTCATCGTATTCCACCCGGTCCAGCGTGGAGACGACCTTCAGCACCGTGTTGCTGGTGCCGGGAGCGTGCTGCACCGGGGCATACCCGGAGCAGCCGGTCAGCAGGCTGCTGCCCGCCACAGCCACAGCGGTGAGGGCGGTATATTTCAGGAAAGAGCGGCGGGAAAATTCCCCAGTCATATTCGTTCCTCCTTTGGGACACATCAATACAGATTCTGCCATAAGGCACTACCTATACAATAGGCGAAACAGAGAAAAATGTCAATGATTTTTCACAAAACAAATGTGAAGATTTTGTGGCAACATCGCGCATTTTAGACGAAGTTTAAGTAATTTTTCTGGTGATTCCGTCAGCTGCGGATCACGTCAGAGGCATTCATGACGAAGGTCAGGCTCTTGCCCTCCAGGAAGGTGGGCACATAAGTGACCTTCAGCTGCTTCCAGTCCTTGGGCACCATGAGCATCAGCACGATGTAGGCGCTGCCCTGCGGGGGCAGGCTCTCCACATCGGAAAAGCTCTGGGAATTGGCGTTGTACAGCGAGATATTGGCGCAGCAGGCTGCGGGCTGGCCATCGCAGACGGCGGTAAAGTCCGGGGTAGCGGCGGCCATGGCCTGAAAGTTTGCGTCCACGTTCTCCAGCGGGGGCACGGGGTAGGCCTCGTTGATGGCGTCAATGCCCTGTGCGCCGATGGCGTAGCTCTCGGTCTTGCTGCGGTTGACGGTGGTCACCCGCACGCCCAGATACTCGTAGCCTGCCGGCTGTACAGGGTCCTGCGTCAGGTGGAACACGCTGGTCAGCTGCACGCCCAAGCCGTTCCAGTTGCGGACGGTATCGCCGACCTTGACCTCCACCACGGTGTCGTCGCCATTGGACTTGCAGCCGCCCAGCAGGCTGGCTGCGCCCAGTACGGCGGCAGATGCACCGGTGCACTTGAGGAAGCTGCGGCGGGAAATGACAGTAGACATAAGGTATATCCTCCTTGAAGGGTCAGTTTCTTTTTCTTCTTTCTCTGGTTATACCGTTTCCGGCGCACAGATGCAAGAGCTCTGGCCGATTCTTTACAACAATTTCACAAGCCGGTCACTCCTGCGGCGAAAGCCCCTTGACATGGGTCTCGCTGGTCTTGACCAAATTTAACAGACTGGGCGTGTACAGCGGAAATTCCCGCGTCAGGCTCTCGGTGGTCATGGCAAGGCAGGCGGGGTCCTTGACGCCCTCGCCGCCGTTCACATCCTGCCCGTCCAGCAGCGCCTCCACGTTGGCTTCCGCCATTCGCATCACCGCATCGGAATAGCCGTGCCAGCGGTGGGGCTCAATGCTGAACATGCTGGAGGCGTTGTGCGGCTCCGCAGAGTAGAGCAGCCGGAACATCTTGGCCACCGCCATCATCAGGTAGGCACTCACCTCGGTGGTCAGAGCCTTGCTGTGGCACTGGCCGATCTTGGCGTAGAGCACGTTCAGGCTGTTAGAGATAAGTTTTTTGTTCATGGTGGGCAGCACGCTGCCGTGGTAGACGTTGTCCTTCATCTTTTCGGGGTTGGGCAGATCCTCGGCAGAGAGCATCATGCCGTTGCGCTCGGCGCTGCGCCCCAGCAGATAATCGCAGGAAACATTATAGTAATCTGCCACCCGCACCACAAAGTCCAATCCGCACTCGCGGATGCCTTTTTCGTAGTGGGACAGCAACGCCTGAGAGACCCCCAGATCCTCTGCCGCCTGCTTTTGGGTAATGCCGCGCTCCTTGCGCAGCAGCTTGATGATACGATTGAACTCCATGGTGTGCTCTCCTCAATGTCCGCAGGATCTGTTTTTTGGTAACATCCTTGTTTTTGGTTTACAACAGGTTGATTATACACATTGGAAAACGACTTGTAAAGCAAGAAAAATGCCGATATTTTTCGTCTTTTTTCGTCATTATTGTCAAAAGTCTTGCCGGAGACCCCACATCTATGCTAAACTATGGGTATTAACACATAGATTTTGTGTTTCCGCTGCGGCAAAAAAAAACGACAGGCGTAGTGAAAGCAGGTCTTTTTCGAAACAAAATTTTTTCTAAAGAGGTGGTTCCATCTTTCTGCAGTTTGTGCTATAATCTCTTTTTGGCGACTGTTCTTGACCGGCGCACAAATCTGCAAAGGACAAGCCAGACGCTATAAAAGGTAATATACCAAGAATAAGAAAGAGGAAACTTCATCATGAAACTCGAGCGCAAAGTCCGTCTGTGCAGCGCTGCCGCTGCCGTCCTGATCGCCGCCATCGCCCTGACCGGCTGCGGCGGCTCCAAGACCACTGCTTCTTCCGCAGCCGCTTCTTCTGTGGCTGCTTCCACCGCTGCTGCTACCAACAACAGCTGCGGCGAGGGTGTGACCTGGGCACTGGCTGACGGCACCCTGACCATCAGCGGCACCGGCCGTATGACCAACTTCACCAAGGACGCTCCGGCTCCTTGGGCTGATCAGGCCGACCAGATCACCACCGTTGAGGTGGAGGGCACCGTTACCAGCGTGGGCGCTACCGCCTTCAAGGACTGCACTGCCCTGACCACCGTGAACATCGCCGACGGTGTGGAGTACATCGAGGCCGGCGCTTTCAACGGCTGCACCGCTCTGACCGAGCTCAACATCCCCCTGAGCGTGGGCTACATCAAGACCGGCGCATTCAAGGGCTGCACCGCCCTGACCAGCGTGACCATCCGCGACAACTGCCGTCTGGACATGAATGTGTTCCCCGATACCGTGGAGGTCAACTACGCCGAGGGCTAAGCCCTATCCGGAACTTTAAACCAAAAGAGGTGTGATCCATGAAAACCTTCAAGCTTCATCTCATCCGCCACGGCATGACCGCGGGCAACCTGCAGGGCCTGTATATCGGCAGCGGCACCGACCTGCCCCTGTGCGACGAGGGCCGCGCCCAGCTGGCTGACCTGAAGGAGCGGTTCGTCTACCCGCAGGTAGATACTGTTTTCTCCCTCCCCCCTGCTGCGTGCGGTGGAGACCGCCAACATCCTGTTTCCCGGGGCTGCCCACCAGTTTACGGTGCACGATCTGCGGGAGGCCGGTTTTGGCAAGTTTGAGGGGCGCCCGGTGAAGGATCTCGTCCACGACGAGGACTTCAAAAAGTGGATCACCCCGGGCTCCGGCTATCTGCCGGAGGGCGCAGAGCCCACCGAGCAGTTCCACGCCCGCTGTGCCGACAGCCTGATGAAGCTGTTTGAGTACATGATCCGCATGGACGTTACCGAGGCCGCCTGCGTGACCCACGGCGGTGTGATCATGAGTATGCTCAGCCAGCGCGCCGTGCCCACCCGCCGCCCCGAGCAGTGGATGGCAGACCCGGGCTGCGGCTACACCGTGCAGACCGATGTACAGCTGTGGATGCGGGACAAACTGGTAGAGGCCATCGACATCGTACCCTTTGGCTACGCCGACACCCTGCAGGGGCAGGCCGAAGCCGAGGAAAACGAAGCCTACGAATAAGAAAGGGTTACAGTTTCCCGCTGCCCCTTGACAGAACGCGCAGAATCCTTTATTGTTAAGGGGTAGTATTGTATCGTATACAGGAGGAACGCTGTCATGTCCCAATCCATCTCCCGCCGGTCATTCCTGAAATGTGCCGGTTCCGGTGCGGTCAGCCTTGCGGCTGCCCTGCTTACCGGGGTCTGTGCTGCGGCGCAGCAGCCGTGTCTTGCGGGCGAGCCTGCCCTGCTGGACGGCAAAGCCGCCGTGGAGCTGCTGGGCTATGCCCCGGCACCGGAGCTGGGCGGCGTGCTGGTGTACCTCTCGGTGGAAAACCTCTCGGCAGCCAGCCTGCCGGTGGATACCAGCTACCTGCAAAGTCGGGGTCTGCGTACCCGGGAGCAGCTGTATAGCATGGGCACCGGCGTGACCGCTGCCTGCAACGGCCAGAGCGTGCCTTGCGGCAGCTTTGCCGCCCCGCTGTACAACGAGAACGCGGCGGACGCCTCGGTGTTCACCCTGAACCTTGCCGCCGGACGCGGTGCGCTGCTACACTGCTTCTGCGCCGTGCCGGAGGACTGGCAGACCCTTGCGCTGACATGGCACCCGGACTTTGCCGCCGGGCGCAGCGCCATCTTTACGGTGCGCCGCGATGCCGACGAGGCCGCTCTGGGCCCCGTCCCCATCACCCCCGCCGAGGTCGGCAGCGTGGTGGATCTGTAACAGCATACCAAAAGAGCCATTGCACGAAATGACGTGCAATGGCTCTTTTTGCAGCAAATGCCGTTCGCCGCTGTGGCCCCTCCCGTGAAAAAGCGGCTCAGAAACGTCCGCAGACGTTTCTGAGCCGCAAATTATAATAATAAATTTTCCGCTGAATATGCGCAAAGCCCCGCGGAGCGCATTTAAAATCGTCCCGTTGCCGGAGATCAGCCGGCTCCCACCAGCGCTTCGCCGGTGCTGCTTTGCACCAGCAGCTCCTGCCCCGTAAGGCTGGAGAGCAGGGCGATGTAGCTGCGCCCCGCTGGGAGGTTCAGCGGCTTGCCGTTGGAATCGTAGAGGGCAAGGGTGCTCTGGGTGCCCTGCGTCCATGTGACCTGCCACAGGTGTCCGCCGTTCAGCCAGACGCCGCCGCCCATGGAAAGGTCGTAGTCCAGCGTGCGGCCGTCGTCCCGCAGGGAGGAGCCGCTGTACAGGATGAGCAGGTTGTCAAATACCGCCTGTGTGCCGGTGTTGGCATCCAGCTGGGGGGTGCCGTCGGCGTGCAGCATCCCGTAGGCGGCAAGGGCATCGTCATAGACAAAGCCGGTGGCACCGCCGGACTGGAAATTCACGGTCGCCTTTACCGCATCGGCGGCGTTTGCGTCCGGCAGATGGCCAGTGTCCTGCTGGGGCAGCAGGGCGGGCAGAACACCTGCCGTTTCACCCTCGCTGCCGGAAGCGGTGTTCTGGTTCACGGCGGAGGAGATGCTCAAACTGTCCAGCACTGCGGCGACCGCCTTGCCGCTGGTGCGCCACAAAGGGGTGTTGTCCCAGCTGTAACCGGTGCTGACAAAGGCATTGCGTCCCACCTCCTGCGCGTCCACCGCGCGGAGATTATAGTATTCCAGATACCGCTTGGCATAGGCGCTGCTGCCGCACTGGATGGGCAGCACCTGCTGCCCACTGAGCAGCCGCCAGTATAAGTCCTGCCCGCGCGTCACCGGCCCTACCACAGGCATGGCGCTGAGGGCGGGGTACACCAGACACAGCTCGGTGGAGCTGCCGCTCTCGGTCATTGCTTCCAGCACCACCGAGGCGCTGCCGATGCCCCACTGGGTGGTGCTGTCGGTGGTGTTTTCAATGACCACCGCAGCTGCCCGCTGCTCCGGGTACAGCAGCTGCTGCCCGGTAAGCGGGTCTGCCGGGGCGGTGCTTTCTGCGGGCGCAGCGGCGGTGCTCCCGCAGCTGCCCAGCAGCACCGCGCACAGCACGGCTGCACCAAGGCGCAGGCTCCATTTGCGTTTCATGGGCTTCTCCCCTTACTGATAGTTGAAGTTGGGCCACTCGTCGTCGTCCACGATGGCCAGATAGGTCTTGCCCCGGTTGAAGCAGATCTCGCTGCCGTCGGCGGCGTAGACCTTGAGCGGGTGCTCCGGGGAGGCCTTCTGCCATGTGCCGCGCTGCACTGCGCCCCGGGTAAAGAAATAGGCCTCGCCGCCGGACACATAGTCCACCTGCTGCACGCCGCCGGAGTTGCCGGGGTAGTCCGCGATGCCCGCAAAGCAGACCAGCAGGTTGGTAAAGCCAAGCTGCTTGCCGGTCAGCTCGTCCACGGTGTTTTCAAAGGCACCGGCGGCGCGGCTGTACATGGACATTTTATAAAGGTGATCCCAGCGGTTGTAGCTGAAGGTGGTCTTGTAGCTGTCCGAGTGCACGATGTTGATGGTCTTGGCGGCGGCAGCGCCGGACATCTTGTTCTCTGCGCCGGTGCGGTAGTCCGCAAAGCGGAAGAAGGTGCTCTCATAAGGGTATTGCAGCCCGATCCCCGCGTTGGCGGCAGCTTTCCGGATCTCGGCACCGGAGGTAAATTCGGTGTGCTCGTAAGCCACGTTGCGGCCGCGGCTGTCGCGGTGCGCCACATGGGGATGGGTGGGGGTGTTGAAGTAGCTCTTGCCGCCGATGTTCAGGCCGGAGTAGTTGTACACGTTGATGAACTTGGTGCAGGGGGCGCTTTCGCCATCGTGGTAGTACAGCGCCTGCCACGGCATGAGCAGCTGCAGGAACTGGTCACGGCCGGAGCGCAGCGGGCCCACCTCCGGGATGGCGTTGGCGTCATAATACACCGCGCAGAAGCGGGAGATGCCGCCCTCCACCTTGCTCTCGATGAGCAGGTCGGCAGAACCGATGCCGCGCTGCGGGCGGGCGTTCTGCCGCTGGGTGTTGCTGATATTGTTCACCATCACGCCCACCATGCGGCCGTTGCTGCGGCGGGGCTCACCGGTAAGGGGGTCGGCGTTGTAGGTCGGGCAGGCTGGTGTCGGCACTTTTCCGCAGGGGGTTCAGACGCCGCTCCGGCATCCGGGGTTCCTGCATCCGGGGCTGCGGCCTCTGCGCTTTCAGAAGAGGCGGCGCTGTCCTTCCCGAAGGTCTGCTTCAGCCAGTCAGAAAAGCCGTTGCCCACACAGGCGCTGCCGGCGGGCGCGCAGCCGGACAGAGCCAGCGAGGCGGCTGCCAGCCCCGAGGCACGGAGAACGGTACGACGCGTGATCTTTTTCATGCAAAAAACCTCCTGATAAGAGCGTTTTGCGCAGCCCCGGCGCTGTCGGAACGGTTGCGCGCGGTGGATGAAAACGAACGGCCTTTCGGCACTGCTTTGATTGTAATTGTAACGGTTCTTGCGGCATTTGTAAAGTGAAAATTAGCGGCAGCGTAGAAGAGGGGTCACCGCCGGGAAGTGCCCCTTCCGGGGCAGCCCCCGGCAAAAAGGCAGAATCCTCTGCCATGATAGCATGGAGAAAAAGTCCCGGAGAAAAAGTCCCCGCGTTTCTTGCATTTTGGTGCGCGATATGGTATCTTTTTATACAGGTAAACACTTCAGGGTCGGCAAACATTTTGTTACCTTTGCCGCCCTTGCATGATGACAGGAAGGAATGATACTTATGGGTTTTTTTGACAAGCTTTTTGGCGGCAAGTCCAAGGACGAAAACACCGCTAAGTTCACCAACCAGAGCAAGACCGTGCTGACCCCGCTGCAGGGCAAGGTGCTGGCACAGGCCGACATCCCGGACGAGACCTTTGCACAGGGCATTCTGGGCCCCGGCTGCGGCATCGAGCCCACCGGCGACACCGTGTACGCCCCCTTTGACGGCACTGTGACTCAGATCGCCACCACCCTGCACGCTGTGGGCATTACCAGCAACGACGGCATCGAGCTGCTGATCCACGTCGGCATGGACACCGTGGACATGAAGGGTCAGGGCTTTACCGTTCTGGTCAAGGAAAACCAGAAGGTCACCGCCGGCACCCCGCTGCTGAAGGTGGATCTGGACGCCATCCGCGCCGCCGGCCACCCCACCGCCACCGCCATCATCGTGACCGATGGTGCGGGCGACGAAGTGAAGATGCTGGCAGAGGGCGATGTCGCTCCCGGCACCCCGCTGTTCAAAGTCTGATTTTTTGTAACATAAAGAGGCCGCTGCAATTGCGCAGCGGCCTCTTTTTGCGGAAAGCATCTTTTTACAGCATGATGCCGGGCAGTCTGCGGCTGCCCGGCATCACTTTTTTACAAAGCTCAGACGATGCGGACGCCCTTCTGGATGACGGCCTTGAGGTTCAGCTCCTTGTCGGCAAGGATGACGTTGCCGTAGCGTCCGGCGGCAAGGCTGCCGTAGTCGTTATCCACGCCGATGCTCTTGGCGGGGGTCTCGCTGGCGGCGCGGACAGCGCTTTCCAGCGGCACGTTCATCTCCAGCACAGCGCGTTTCATGCAGTCGTACAGGCAGGTGTTGCTGCCCGCAATGGTGTCCGGGTGCTCGGTCAGGGTAGCGCGGGGTCCCTTGACCGTGATGGCCTGTCCGCCCAGACTGTACTGGCCGTCCGGCAGGCCGCAGGACATGGCACTGTCCGCGATCAGGCAGATGCGGTCGTCCCGAAGGTGTTGAAGGTGAACCGCACCATGGCGGGGTGGATGTGCACGTTATCGGTGATAAGCTCCACCTCGGCATCGTGCTCCATGGCCGCAATGATGGGGCCGGGCGCACGGTGGGTGATGCCGGGCATGGCGTTGTACAGGTGGGTCATGTGGGTGGCACCGGCCTCAAAAGCCTTGACGGCGGTGTCGTAGTCGGTGCAGGTGTGGGCGATGGAGATGCGCACCTCGTTATGGCACTCCTTGATAAAGTCCAGATTGCCCGGCTCCTCCGGGGCAACGTCCACCAGCTTGATCAGACCGTTTGCACGCTTCTGCAGACGGCGGAACATGGCGGCATCTGCGCCCTGCACATACTCCGGGTTCTGTGCGCCCACCTTTTTGGGGCTGATGAAGGGGCCCTCCATGTTGATGCCCACAAGGTCGGCACCCTTGCCGTTTTTATGGGCGGCAGCAGCGTCCATCACCTTGTTCAGGATCTCCTCGGGATAGGTCATGGTGGCGGGGCAGATGGCCAGCACACCCTTGCTTGCCTCGAAATCCGCCAGCGTCTGGATGGCCTCCTCGGTGCCGTCGCAGAAATCCTTGCCCATTGCCCCGTGGAAGTGGATATCCACAAGGCCCGGCAGGGCGTACAGCCCCTCGGCATCCAGCACCTCCTCGCCCTCTTCCGGGGCGGCAAAGGGCACGATGCGGCCATCGCGGATGACGATGGTGCCGCGCTCAAAGGTGTGGCGCGGGGTATAGACCAGTGCATTCTGAAGGATCATACAAAACACCTCGTTCTTTTTCTTCTTTTTTCACCCAGTATAGCACGCCGGGTGTTTTTTTCAAAAGTCCTTTTGTGTGAACATTGTACCGCTGTGTACAAAAAGCGGGCCGCCGGGAGGGGGCGCTGTGCACCCCGCCCCCGGCGGCCCGGTTCATACTGCAAAATCAACCAGACTTTTGCAGTTCATTCTTTTTCAGAAGTGCAGGATCACAGCATCTTCTTCAGCTCGTCGTAGACGAACTGCACCTTGGTGCCGATGATGACCTGGCAAGCGTTCTTGCTGGGACGGATGACACCGGCAGCACCGGCAGCCTTGACGGCCTTCTCGTCAACCTTAGCGTTGTCGAGCACCTCAAAGCGCAGACGGGTTGCGCAGTAACCAACGTCCTTCACGTTCTCCTTGCCGCCGACAGCAGCCAGCACAGCAGAAGCGACTTCGGTGTAGTTGTTGTTAGCCAGAACGACCTTCTTCTCAGCTTCCTCGTCGTCATCCTCACGGCCGGGGGTCTTCAGGTCGAACTTGGTGATAGCGAAGTAGAACACGAAGTAGAACACCAGGAATGCAGCGATGCCCAGAGGAATGATCATCCAAGTCTTAGCAGCTGCGGGCAGAGAAGCGGAGAACACCAGGTCGGTAGCACCTGCGGAGAAGCAGAAGCCAGCACGGAAACCGGAGTAGTAGGTGATGATGGTGAAGATGCCGTACAGAGCGGAGTACACAACGTACAGCGGGAAGCACAGGAACATGAAGCCGAACTCGAAGGGCTCGGTAACGCCGCAGACGAATGCGCAGATTGCAGCGGACAGAACCAGACCGATAGCGGCCTTCTTGTTCTTAGCGGTCTTGATCATAGCCAGAGCAGCGCCCAAGATACCGAACATCATGCAGGGGAAGAAGCCGGACATGTACATACCAAGGCTCCAGCCCACATCAGCGGAGGTCTCGCCGGCCCAGAAGTGGCTCAGGTCGCCCAGACCGATGGTATCGAACCAGAACACGTTGTTCAGAGCGTGGTGCAGGCCGGTGGGGATGAGCAGACGGTTCAGGAAGGCGTAGATGCCAGCGCCGATGCCGTCCATGCCAGCGATGCCCTTGCCCAGAGCGACCAGCGCGCCAAAGATGACGGGCCAGACGAACAGCAGAACAACGGACACCAGAATGGAGATCAGGCCGGTAGCAATTGCAACGAAGCGCTTGCCGGAGAAGAATGCCAGCCAGTCAGGCAGCTGGATATTCTTGAACTTGTTGTAGCAGGCAGCGCCCACAACAGCGGCCAGAATGCCGATGAAGGAGTTGCCGGCGACCTTCTGGAAGGCAATGTAGGTAGCGGTGCCCTCTTCCAGGGTGCGCACCATGCTGACCACGCCGGGGCTCAGCAGCTGCTGCATCATCAGGTAGCTGACCAGGCCAGCCAGACCAGCGGTACCGTCGTGGTCATCAGCCAGACCAACAGCGGCACCAATGGCGAACAGCCATGCCATGTTATCGATCAGAGCGCCGCCTGCCTTGACCAGCAGGAAGCCAACAGTGTAAGCTGCGCCGGAGGTTGCAGCACCGGGGACACCCATGACACCCGGGGCCAGGGCATAACCGAGACCCATCAGGATGCCGCAGATCGGCAGCACAGCGACGGGAAGCATCAGAGCTTTGCCCAGTTTCTGGAGATACTTCATCATAAGACACATTCCTCCTTAAAGAATGTTGTTGTTATGGAGGCCTCTGGTTGCAGGCTGTCCATAATTGCGTAACAATATTTTAACACATCCTCCGAAAAAAAGAAATAGGGTCTGCGCCTGTTTTCGCAATTTTGCACCAAAAATCCTTGAATTCGCATCTTTCGTGAAAAACTTTTTGGAATTATTGCGCATTTCAGAGCAGGATTTTGAAAAAACTTTTCTTTTGCCCTTTCTCCCCAAACCGCTTGCATCCCGCGCCGGAATCGGGTACTATACTTATAAATAAAAACACAAGACCCAGGGAGGTTCTTTTTTATTGGAATGGACAGATATCCGCCTGACCGTGGCCAAGGCCGATGCCGACAACG